>Ga0257110_1000088_pt1 | contig 49973 bp, 32 predicted proteins | sample LP_taG_7_FD_190184 | JGI IMG/M metagenome (GOLD analysis project Ga0257110, IMG submission 190184) | Marine microbial communities from Northeast Subartic Pacific Ocean, Canada - LP_J_2015_P26_10m | ecosystem: Environmental > Aquatic > Marine > Oceanic | place: Canada: Northeast Subartic Pacific...
TCGAAGATACCTTTGGTTTAATCGAAGATACCTTTGGTTTAATCGAAGATACCTTTGGTTTAATCGAAGATACCTTTGGTTTAATCGAAGATACCTTTGGTTTAATCGAAGATACCTTTGGTTTAATAGTGATTTATTATGGAGTTTAACAATATATTTCTTTAATATATATTAATTATTAAAAATGGAATTAATGGATATTTTTGGATATTTTGTAATAGGCACTTTATTATTTATTTGTTTTTATGTTTATTTAGATAATATGCATTCATTTGACTTAAAATGTGTGGTATCTTCTGTAAATGGAAATAAATATTGTGTAAGAGAACGTAAAAAATTGGAAAATGCAGCAGATTTATTAGCTTCTACTGCAAATAAATGTAAAGAACTTGTTGATTATGTTGCTGATAAATACCCAGATAATGAAAATGTCCAAAGAATGAAAGAAAAATTTAATCCAAAAAATATTTCAGAAACACTCCCTACAAGTGAATATACTGCATATAGTGAAAATAAAGGAGAAAAATTAGCATTCTGTTTAAATACTGAAAAAAATAAAAATGACGAGTTAATTGACGGTGATACATTACTTTTTGTAGCAATTCATGAATTATCACACATTATGACAAAATCAATAGGTCATAAAACTGAATTTTGGGACAACTTTAAATTTTTATTGAAAGAAGCAAAAGAAGCCAATATACATAATCCCGTCGATTATAAAAATAATCCGCGTCAATATTGTAGTATGAAAATACGCGACAACCCATATTATGATAAATAATTAAATTCAAATGACTTCTTATTTATATAAAAATAATACATAGTATATATAAATAAGTTTATGACAACAAAAAAAGAAACAACAAAAGAACTATATAAAATATGCATTTTAGATGAAAATGGAGATATTAATCATATAATTGTCTATGATGAACATTTAAAAATTGACGATGAAACCAGATATCAAAATTCATTTTCTGTAGAAGAAAAACAATTCATAAATGAAAAAAATATTGCATATAGATATTCCGATCAATTTATTCATAAAGATGATACCATTAAAACCATCAAAAATAAAATTGTACATGATCTAAATTATATGTATTCTTATGAAGAAATGTATCTATTTAGTAAAGCAAAACAAACATATTCAAATTCTTATATTTATGATCAATATGTAGGAGAACAAAGAATATTAAATAATAATGAATTTACACAATTAATTGTTAATTATACTAATGGTGAAAATACTCAAAACAAATCAAAACAATATACTAAAACTGATTTTTTAAAATTAAAATTACAAGATAATGTTAATATACCTTTGGGTAGAGGATTTCAGAAAAGAATAGATGCTATTTTTCCAGTAAATCCATATGATGTTATGTATGATGAATCTTTGAATTTTTCTTTAGAAAATCAATTATTATGCTTTGAAAACCATGTATTATTACATTATAAAAATGCATTATTTTCAGATAATATTATTTATGTATGTTTGGCAGAAAATGTCTTGAAATATGGTGAACAAAATGATTTAAAAGAAGAATCATTACTTATGATGTATTTTCCATTATTGTATGATCGTAATATAACATCTTATAATCTATTTCGACAACATAAAGAAGAAATTCTAAAAGAAAATAAAAATAAACTCACAAAAAATGTATTCAAACATTATGAAAAAATAGATCTATTTTATAAAGTATATTACCAACGTAAAAATGAACTTGATTATGTAGATAAAGGTATTTATTCGTTTTATATTACTATATATCCAGAATTTAAATACATATTACCATTAGATGCCATCTTTAAAAATATACATTCCATTAAAGAAATACCATTCATTAAATATAATCCAGGATTAAGAAGGGAAAATATATATAGATTTTACAGTGAAAACATTACAAAATATGGAGAAAAAATACCATTTTTACAAAAAAATATTATTATAAAATTATCCAAAGATATTGGAAAAAGTAATCAAATATCATTTTATGTAGTTAATGAAAAAGGTGACATATATATTGATTTAGAACGTAATGGAAATATTAATGTGTATGGAAATTTGAAAAAATCATCTACTATTGAAGAATTAGAAATTATTATTAAATCTTCTTTAAATGGAGTCTTAATTACTATTAATGATTTTTTACAAAAAAGTGGATATACCTTAAAAATGTTTGAAAATATATATGATGAAAATGTTGTAATTATTGAAGCTATGTATCAAATTAAATTCAAATTAAATGAAAAACTTACTATCAAACAGTATGAAAATTGTTTGAAAAGTGTATTTGATATTATTGAAGATGATATTCAAGATGGTGCCATATTACGGTATAAACGTATTGATAATTATACTGAAATGAATGCACAAGATATATTTATATCTGAATTAATCAAAAAATATAATGCACATAAGACTGTTATTATGGAAATATCGAAATATTATGATATTAATATTACTTCAGCAGAAGAAAGATATAAGAAATTTATGGATGAATATGAACAATTAGAAGGTTATTTTGTGAATAAAAGGTTGGATGTAGCAAATAGTCCCGGTTTATTGTGTCAATTAGATGTAAAAGGAATTGAAAATATATTTACAGCAAATATTACTATAACTGATTCAATCGATTACTCAAAAATATTATTCATATATATTGATAGTTTATTACGTATTTCACAAGAACCTAAATCTACTAATGTTCTCAAAAGTGAAATTACAAATATATGTTTGAAAAATGCTTCCAAAGAAGAAATTGTTCAACTGCCTAATATTATTAATATTACTCGTGCTCCTGAACCTCGGAATATAAAACCATATGTCTTTGAAGATGAACCTGACGATGATGAAGAAAACGAAGACATTATGTATACTATGAATGATTTTGAAGATGATTCAGATCAAGAAGAAAATGAAAAAGGAGAACCAAATATACAAGATGAAACTCATACACAAATTATTGATAAAAAACAATCTGAATTTGGTGATTTGGATGATTATACGGATGCTTTCCTTACCGAAGCTGATTTTGAAGTTCTAAAAGAAGCACCTGATAAATTACCTACATCCAATTTAATGTTTTCAGAAGAGTTTGAAGAATTTGAAGATGATGAAGACGAAGATAATGAACAAACTGGTGGGACAAAAGAAGAAGATTTAAAAGAAGAAGATTTACAAGAAGAAGATTTACAAGAAGAAAAAGAAATAAATATTGATAATATGAAATTAAAACAAGATAATGCTAATATTTTTCTTACAAAAATGCGAAAATTAGATCCAGTTTTATTTTCAACAACAAATGAAGGAAAGTTCAAATCATATTCTAGTATATGTCAGTGGTCAGAAGTACGTCAACCAATTCCTTTAACAAATAAAGAAAAAGAAGATATTGAAAAGAAATATCCTGGTTCAATTAATTATTCTATTAAATATGGAAGTGATCCTAAAAATAAAAATTGGTTTGTATGTCCAAAATATTGGTGTTTGAAAACAAACGCTCCTATGAGTGAAGAAGATATAAAATCTGGAAAATGTGGTAAAGAAATTCCCAGAAATGCTTCAAGAGTTCCTAAAGGACATTATTATTACAAATTTAAAGATGAAAGTGTTCCTGGATTCATTACAGGAAAACATTCTAAAGGTCATTGTTTACCTTGTTGTTTTAAACGAGATTGGGATAGTTCATATATGGTTGAACGTCGTAAAGAATGTGAAAGTTCAACAAAAGTATCAAAATCATTAAAAAAAACAAAATCAGATACAGCATACATTATATCCGTTGATACATACCCTATTGAAGAACATAGAAAAGGATTTTTACCTATGAGTGTTCAATTGTTTTTACAAACAGATAATTCCAAATCTGTTAAAAAAGAAAATAGTGCTATTTTAAAAGATAAAACACAAGTATTTTTACGTTACGGTGTAGAACAAACATCAAACAAATCATTTGTAGGATGTATTGCTGACATATATTCTACATTACACGGTAAAAATAATGTATACACAATAAATGAAATGTGTAAAGAAATATCACAAATTATTAATATTGATATTTTTTTAAAATTACATAACGGAAGTTTTTTCTCTATTTTTAAACCAAAAACATATAATGAAGATGATATTGATATTTCTAAATATGAAGATAGTGAGTTTATAAAAAGTATGCAAAAACGATTCTTTCAAAAAATAAATATAAATCACGGTGATGTTAATAATAATGATATTGTATTAGAAACAATCGCTGCATATGAAAATTTTATAAATTTCTTATTAGATGAAAATTCACATATTGATTACACATTTTTATGGGATATTGTCTGTATCCCTAACCCTAAACTTTTTCCAAATGGGTTAAATCTAGCTATTTTAAAAATTGTAGAAAATGATATGCGTGATAATATTGAATTAATTTGTCCAACATCAACTTATTCAAGTGTATATTATGACAATAAAAAACCAACTTTTATTATAATTAAACACGATGAATTTTTTGAACCAGTTTATATGTTTGATACACAAACAAAACAGTCACAAGATGTTATTCGTAAATTATTCTATGAATCGCAAGGTATAAATAATATCACTAAGGCTTTAAAAATAATTCGTAACAGTATCAAACAATATTGTACTCCATTTTCTAGTTTACCTAGAACATATGAATTCAAACAAAATATAGATGCAGAATCTTTAAAAATAGAAGTATTGCGTATGAAATATACTGTTTTAAACCAAATTATAAATTATCAAAGAAAAACAATTGGATTATTTGTTAGTCTCACACATAAATCTAATAAAGTAAATATTTATTTACCATGTACTCCAAGTGCTTTATTAAGTGATTATGAAATGATTTTTATGGACGATCCACAATTATATACTGATTATTTAAATACTCGTGAAATATTACAACATATTTCAAAAGAATCGAAAAAACGTATTTTGTGTAATCCTGTTATAAAAGTTATAGAAGATCTATTAATTGTAGGAGTTATAACAGAAACCAACCAATTTATTATGTTGGATGAACCGTCTGAAAATATTTACAAAGATGAATTAAAAATTATTAAAGGTGAAAATTATATATTAGCTGACAAAGAATTAACTATAAATAAAAATGAAGACTCTGAGCGTATTAAAACTATACAGAAAATATCTCTAGAAACTCAATTTTATGAAGTATTTCGTTATATTTGTAAAATGTTATTAAATGAACATGATAATTACAAAATAAAACAAAACATTCAAAATATTATTGAAAATCCTAAAGTATTATATTTCAATAAATTAAGTGAAATACAAAAAGATATACATAAATTATGTGATCCGTATGTCAAATTTATTGATTATGATGAAATGGTGTTAATGTCTTTAACGGAATTGAGTGATTGTAAAGGAAATAATGATAAAAAATATTGCATGGTTGAAAATGGTAAACGTAAATTATTAATACCAAAAAAACATTTATTGAGCGATGCATTAAATGATAAATTATACTTTCAGCGTTTAAGTGATGAAATTTTGCGATATAAACGTATTCAATCTTTTATGTTGGATCCAAAGAGTTATATAAATATTATTAATAATCAATATACTTTAAATAAACATGAAATGATATTCATAGATTCTTTAATAAATAGTGAATACTTCTCAAAACTTAAACCATTTAAATATACACAAGATGCTAATATTTCTTATGATATTGCCCATCCTATAAAAACACAAAAATACTCTAATTTATTAACCAACTCACAACAAGTGCCAGATGAAACTGAAATAGAAACAAACGATGTTATGGAAATTGAATGTATTGACGAAAAACGTGCAATTATTGGAAACGAAAATAGTTATTGGCGTAAAGTATTTCCAAAAAAATTAAAAGAATTTATTTTAAATAAAACACACACATGTACTTATTTTATAATCATTTTCATTTTCAAACAAATATATAAAACTGATATATCCATCGAAAACTTAAAAACCTCTTTAAAAACAATTTATAACGAATATATGGATAATGATTCGTCTAAATCCAAAATATTCAGTATATTGCGAGAACAAGGAAAGAAAAAACAAATTGATTCTGTTATTACAAAGAAAATGAACTTTGATGATTTGATTATGAGTGAAACATATAATTTGTCTGGATTAGATATTTGGTTACTTTCACATCACTTGAAATTACCTATTATATTGTTTACATCTCTTGGATTTAAAACACTTATTCCGGGTATAAAATGGTTAAATCTGTGTAGTGATTATGGTAATAAACCAATTCCAACTGAATATTATTTTATTAGGTATTACACAGAAAAAATACAAGGAAATTCTAATTTCTTATCTGAATTTACTTTGTTAGAGACTCCATTAGAATTGAAAGACTTGGGTGAGAATTTTGAAGAGGACTTTAGAAAAAGCTCTCAAAATAAAATTTCTATTAAAGAATTTTTAAAATAAATATAATACATGTAAGGCATTAATTCATATTTAGAATATAATAAATATGAATAATCAACTTTAGGATTGTGTATCCATAAGGTCTCCACCAGGTGGTCTTAAAACTGTTTTGGGCTTACCGAAGAAATATTTTAGATATTTTACAACGTCTCTGTATGCTCCCTTTAATGAATTGTTTATTATGTCAGAATTTTCTGCTTCACAATCACTATTTACACCCGCTAAATTATTTGATGTTAGAACAAGACTATAAAATGCGTCAATATCATACACATTAGAAAGTAAATTAGGATAATTCAAAAGTAATTCATTAAAACTATAATTTTCAACTATTGGTGTTAACGCGGCAGGAATCCAAATACTACACCAGTTCATTTTAGCACAATCAGAGTAAGTAGTACCAGTTTCAGTTTGTGTTTTAGTTACTGTAATATATGCCGTTTCAATAAATCTTCTTAGGTCGTCTTCTCCAGCAATATCGATACTTGGTGGTGGTGCTCCATATACAGCAGGTGATTGTGTAGGAGGATCTGTAGGAGGATTTGGTTTACTATAAAAATATTCTAAAAGATTCATACAATTTTCCATATCTCCGGCTGCTCCATGAACTTGTGGTCTATAACAATTGTCAGCTCCATCTCTATGTCTATCAAGTTGATCCTTTGTAGGTAAATTAGATGCAGATACATAAAGAGCTACTAGATTATCAATATCAAAGTCGGAACCTAATATGAAAGGATATTTCTTTTTAAGTGTTCTAATTCCTTTGGCATTTTTTGTTTGTTTATATAACATACTTAAATAAGTTGGAACTAAATCTGCTAATTTATTTATTTTTGCACAAGTATCTGTTGCTGTACTAGCTTCACTATATACATAATTAAAATATTTCTTAAGTTCAACATCATTTGAAATACTAGTCTCACTAGGAGGCATAAATGTTTCAATAAATAATTCTTTTGAAATTTCTGTAATAGTTTGATAATAAGATATTGATAAAATAAATATAACTAAAATTACAATAACAAAAAAATATTTCATCCTTTATATAAAATTATATATTATTGTTAAGAAATTACACAGAATCCTTTCTTTTTATTTTTCTTTTTCAGAGGTTTATATAAATCATAATCTAAAACAACTCTATTTGGTGGTATACGACAACGACCGTTGTTAGTTATTTGATCTCCACTAATATTAAAACATCTATCCACAAAATATCTAATATCATCGTTTACACTATTAGCCAAATTAAGATGTGCAGTTTCTTGTCTCCAGTGGTCACATACATTAGTAGTTTGATAAAGTGTAATAACTTGAGATCTTAAATTAGCCGAATTAGTATATATACTTTTTAAACGTGAATAATCTTGACGGGAATACACCATATATCCAAAATGTTTTTTAACTTCATCATACTTAAGTGTATATAAATCACACAATATATTTGTAAATATTACAGGAATACATAATGTTAAATGGCATGTATGAATTTTTGGTACCCAACTAGTCCATGAAGCAAAACACCAAATTAAAACACCGGGAGATTGTGTTGGTGGATCATTATAATAATAATTGTCTAAAAATGGTTTAACAATCCAAGTAATACCTCTATGATGTTTATAAAATCCGCTTAATGCTTCACTATTAAGTTTTTTCTCTTTTTGAATAAACTGAGAACTATTTATTTCCATACTATTTGTTGAATCATCTGGAGTAGTATCTGGACAATGGTTCGAATCAAATGATTCAATCAAAGGTATTCTCGATTCTATAATATAAGTTTCATGTTCAATATACAAATTGTATAAAAAAATAAAATATAGTAAAAATATTGAAATAATAATAATAAAAGTATAATTCATTTTGTATATGTATATATTATATTACTAACATATTATATATACATATACCTTTGGTTATAACATATAATAACGAAGATACTAAATATTCAATATTATATTTGTTTATTTATAAAATAATCAATTGACCTATTAATTTCTTGTACCATTGGTGCAAGTTGTGCAGAACAATTTGTTTTCATCATTTTCTTACAAGACATTTTTATAGTATCCGAATGATACATGTTATGTGCACATATGTATATTTTTTTTATTTCTGTATAATCATATTCATCAGTAATCATTTTTGGATATTTTTCTATAAGTTCGTTGTAAGGAAGAAAATGTATTGAATGCAAAACTGTAATGAATAATGCAGGATATCCTTTAATTGTATCACAATTATTCAAATTTTTAATAGAAAGAGTATCTATAAAAAAATTCATTAATTTTTTATCGGTTTCAACATCTCCATTTTCGTAATATGTTTTTATAAGATTATTTATACGTCCATTTACACCATGTTTTCTATATAAAGTAAGTACTGATTTGTGTTCATCAACATCACTTTGGGGATACATATTTTCAATTATTTTGTTTGTGTAAACTTTGCTACAACAAGAAAATAATAGGATAATCAAACATAAAAATATATACAATTTATTTTTGGACATACTCAAATATAATAATTAGTGTATTTATTATATTTATAGAAATTATTTTGTATGAGTTTAAATACCAATATCGTAACTATCATCGCATACACCTATATTTTCTGGTTTTATTGCATGTATGTAATTAGAAATAGAAATGTTTGATTTGGCACACACATCTGTTTTGTTTTCTGAAAATCCAAAAGCTTGTTCAATTTCCTTCTTCTTATCCGATATTTCCACTATTTCATCATTCATTTTTATCATTTCTTTTGTATCTAATACAACGTTGAATGAATTTGTTCCATAATAACCACGTTGACCACACATAACATTTGCAGATACACCTCTCATAGTATCAAAATCACCATGACGTGCAGCATCTAATAATACTTCTGTATGAACTTCAAATGTAGCTTTTGCAACAGGACCAATATTATCATTTAATAAACCAGAACGATAAATTGGTACCATATTTTTAGAACAAGTCATTCTATCACATAATAATGACAAATGATGATAATTAATGTAAACACCACTAAATTCCATGACATCTACAAATTCATTATAAATTACTTGTCGTGCTGCTTCAATACCCAATACATCATACACTTCTTTAATATCATTACTATGTGTTCGTGTATAATCTATGAATTTTTTAGCTAAAACACTCAATAAATTTGTGCCAGTAGTATCTAATACCCAAATATCATTTATTTGATATTTACCATCACGTTTTATAACTGATTCTGGTAATTGTGTTTTCATATTTAATAATTTTCTTGGCATAACATTTTTTATTTTATTTACACCACGAAGAACAATATTTTGTAACAAATTATCTTGAATGTTTTTCAACAAATAAATTTCATCACTTTGATCTATTGTTGTTGTTGCTGTTTTAGATTTCAAAGACTCTTTCTTTTTTAATAAACTTCCAGATGTTCTTATACGGAAAATCAATTGATCTGCATTATAATCTGAAAATACACAAGTTATGTTATCTTTATGACTCTCTTTAATTGCATAATGAATATCATCCATAGTAATATTACGTTCTAATAATGCTTCTGCATCAATTTCCATACGAATAATCCACTTAGATTTTGGTTCATCATTTTTCTCCACGTCATTACATTCATTTACTATATCTTCAAATTCATAAAACTGATTCAATAATAGTTGATCTTCATTTATTATTGTAGTACGTTCAATTGGATCGAAACAAATTTTAATACTTTTTACTACATCTTCCAATTTTGTATGTTCCAACATATGTGAATAATTCTCAGCACGCGTCTTATCTACTTCATCTATAGGATTCAAATATACCGTCAAAGATGGATTTTTGGGATTCTTTGTTAAACGCAAAATCTCCTCTATTCTAGGTACACCTCTAGTAACATTTGATTTTGTAGACACACCTGCTAAATGAAAAGTATTCAAAGTTAATTGTGTTGTTGGTTCACCAATACTTTGACCTGCAACTACTCCAACCATTTCTCCTGGATGTACTAATGCTTGTTTATATCTCATTATTATAGTTTCTAATAATAGTTGAAGTGCCTTTTTATGAAAACGTTTAATGACTAATAACTCTTTTGGACTTAAATAATAGAAATACAACACTTCAAACAATAAATTGGGTGGACATAATTTTATAGTTTTCAAAGTATCAAATGTATCTTCAATTAATTCAAAAGCTTCCAAAGGAGTAATATCTACAGTTGAATTACTATTTAAACCCATTTGACCTTGAATATTATTAATTATATTTTGAAATGCAACAGGAGACTTAACACCATTATCATTCTTATTATTAAATACATTTTCTATTATACTAATTCGTGAATCCAATAAATTTTCAATATATTTTTGACATTTCTTTTGTGTTTCTTTACGTTGACGTTTCATACGAGTTATTGTTGATTTTTCATACACATTCAATAAATCAGATTTTTCATCATTTATTCCAACAATATCATAATGCATGTACACATCTTCAACCGACATTCCTACCAAAGGTAATGTTTGATTTTCAACACGTGTAGAATCAAAACCATCATCACCATAAGCAAATTGTATGATTTTTCCCATATTATTTCTAACTGTCATATCATATTCTACTTTCAAATCTTCCAATCCTTTAATCAATCTTCTTTGAATATAACCAGTAGTACTTGTTTTTACTGCAGTATCTATTAACCCAATACGACCACCCATGGCATGAAAGAACAATTCAGGAGCAGTTAATCCATCAATATAAGAATTTTCTATGAATCCACGAGCTTCAGGAGAATCATCGAATTTACTGTAATGAGGTAATGTTCTACCATCAAAACCATAAGGAATTCTTTTTCCATCTACATTAGTCTGTCCCAAACAAGAAATCATTTGAGAAATATTTGTTGGACTACCTTTAGATCCTGATACTACAATTTGAACAAAACGATTGTTTTTACCCAAACTCTTTTTACCAATAGAACCAGCTTGATCAGTTGCCTTATTCAATATTCCATTTAATGTTGTCTCAAACTCTACCATATTTGAAGATGATGTATTATTCTCAAAAATACCCAAATGTATCTTATCAATTACCGATTGAACTTCTAACTTCTTAGAATTTATTACTTGTGTAATCTCTTCATTTGTTTTTGTATTTGCTATCAAATCACTAATTCCTACACTAAATGAACACGTCTTCATAAATTCAGTTATTATATTTTGAATATCATCTATGAAATTTGATGCAGCCATATTTCCAAAGTCATTACATATTCTATGTATGATACCTTTGGAACCTCCACCTAGAACTGACTTATCTATTTGACCACGAACATATCTTCCGTTACGAATTTCCAAAACATTATTTGATGTTTCGAAATCTTCAGATTCATCATACAAATTTGTTTTATACTTTAATGTGATTGGTGATAATATTTGACTCAATATGTCAAAATTTGATAAATTCTTTTGATTTTTACGAATACTTTCAACATCTACTTTCTTATAAGACATCAACAAATTCATCGCTTCTCTTGGAGACATCTTTCTGTGAGCTTTTGTAAATAAATAAGAACCCAACATAGAATCTTGGAAAATTCCTATTATTGGTGCATTAGCAGAAGGACTCACCAATTGATATGGAATAGCCGCCAAATGTCGAAGTTCTGTTTCTGCCAATATATTCTGGGGCATGTGCATATTCATTTCATCGCCATCGAACTTTTTGACTACATATTTGCAGTCAAGTTCCCCTAAAGGTTTCCCAGTAGGAAGGACTGTATCTTAAGCAAACTCAGGTTGATTAGACCTTCATCATTCACCCATACCCGTTCAGTCTCTGAACGCCTATCATATCCTATCAAAACGGACTTAGATAGTAACGCTGCTGATTATCCAATCCTTAACATTATGACCGTTGGGTTCGGTAATTAACCGAGTTCCCCTTATAACGTTTCCATTACAGGGTGGTAGTTAAGGCTCTAAGGACGTTCCAGCATCAAGGTATGTCGCATATAAATTTTTAATTTATTAATTTATACACTAGGGAGTAGCACCCTTTTAAGGCTCCCTGTTGCCGACCTCGATTAGCGAAGTTGATCGGCGTTGTAAGGTTTTGTTACTCCTACATTAATTCTAAATGTATCTCCTTTTTTCATAATCTTCACAATATGACACATCATAGACATTCTATGTAAAGATGGCTGTCTATTGAAAAGTACCGCATCACCATCCATCATATGTCTTTCAACAATATCTCCGTTTTCCAACACAATAGAATTGCGGTCGATATAACGAAGAGAAATGGATTCGCCGTTTTTGCGTTTCAAGATTTTCGCGCCAGGATACTCATCTGGACCATTTTGTATGAGTGTCATCAAATAATCACGATTACGATCATTTACCACAACCGGCTTTGTTAGATTTTTTGCTATTTTTAAAGGAACACCTAATTGTCTAATTGATAAATTTGCATCAGCACCAATCACAGAACGTGCTGATTGATCCACACGTTTTCCTTCTAAATTACCACGAATACGACCAGTCTTTGAATTCAATCTATTTTGAATACAATTTAATGGACGACCAGAACGTTGTGCCATAGGTGCTGCACCTTTTACTTTATTATTGTACAACATAGCTGTCAAATATTGTAATACCATAGTCTGATTATCAATTATATTTTGATTTGCATTATTTTGTATTTTATCTAATAACTCAGAATTTGTTTTTACTATATTACTATAAATATGAGAAAGATCATCTTCAGAACGATGTTGTGCATCATGCTTTACTGATGGTCGAACTGCTGGAGGAGCAACCGGTAATACTTGACATATCATCCATTCTGGTCTAGAATAAATTGGACTTAATCCCATAAAGTGAATATCTTCATCCGAAATACGACGAAATATTTTTAACAACATTTCTGGTGTTAGACGAATTACTACATCACTACGATCATCTTCATCTGGATTATTTGAACGTCCCATATTCTTCCAAGTTGCTTGAATTTTATCAAATGATTCTGAACTAATATTATCCGCTTGTTTACATCCACAACCATTCTCAGTTGATTCACCACAACGCTTTATTTTTGAAGCTAAATTTGTTACATATTCCCATCTTTCATGTGATGATCTTTCTAATATATGTTTATGTTGGTCTTTATTTAATAATAATTTACTACATTTATAACAAACCGATTTTGATATTTTTATTATTTCTTTCATATGTTGAACAAATAGTACTGGACGAGCCATTTCAATATGACCAAAATATCCAGGACAAATTATATATGAATGTCCATCTGTTGGACACACAAAACCTTTTTCTAATAAACCCATACGAGGATCAAATAATCCTCCAACTACTGGTTTTCCATTTATATATGTATCACGTGTTGTTATTTGAACTACGGAATTTTTTCTTATTTCATCTGGAGACATAATACTAAATTGAATACCAATAATTCTTGATGGGTGTTTATTAAATTCATTACGTGACATATTACTCAAACACTATATATTATATGTATTATATTTTTAAATGATTTCAAATCAATTTTTTAATTTCATTTATAAAATTATTTTACTACATATATTATTTCAAAAAATTGATTCATTTTTTTATAAAATATATTAAACATATAATCATACATTATTGAATTACTAATTATGCCAAGAACTATTAAAGATACTAAACAAAGTAGATTGAAGAAAAACAAAGATGATGATTCTTCATCTGAAGAAGACATTTGGGAAACTGAAACTGAGGTAAGTAGTGAAGAATCTGAATATAGTGATGAAAATAGTGAAGAATCTGATTCTGAATCTGATTCTGAATCTGAATCCGAATCTGAATCTGAATCTGAATCTGAATCTGAATCTGAAAAAAAGTCTAAGAAAAAATCTAAGTCAACAAAAAAACATAAACGTATTATTGTTAGTGATGAAGATGATGAAGATGATGAAGATGATGAAGATGATGAAGATTATATTGAAAATGATGAAGATGAAGAAAATCCTGAAGTTAATAAAAAAGAATATATGAAATTTCTGTATGAATTATTTCCATCAAGATATTCAAAAGAAAAGGCTGAAAAAGCTGAACTATCTAATAAAAAGTTATCTAATAAAAAATCTAAAAAAGAAGATTCAGATAATGAAGAAAAGCATAAAAAGATTGAAAAGAAATCAAAAAAGTCTAAAAAATCAAAATCAACAAATAAACAAAAATTAAAGAAAAAATCCAAACATGAATCTGATAGTGAAGATGGTTCAGATGCGGATGATGAAATAACTATTGAAAATTCGGAAGAAACAAGTGAAAATTCTGAAGAAACAATAGATAAGAAGAAAAAATCTAAAAAGAAACAAGAAAGTGATGAAAATCAAATAAGTATTGTGTTATCATTAGAGAATGATAATGGTATTTTAGAGGATATTGATTTTGAGGACGATGATGATGATGATGAAGACGAAGAATGTGATACTGATGATGAAGAGACATTTATGAAAGGTCAATATGAAAAAGTAGAAGACTCAGTTTCCAAGAAAAAGAAAAAGAAAAACAAGAAAAACAAGGAAACATCAGATGAAGAGTGTATAATCAATCCTAATGTTGAATCAGAATATATGGAACTATTGACTATGAAAAAAGATTTGATTAAAAAATTACACAAAAATCCAAAATCCAAATTTTTGTTGAATGCTTTGAAAAACTGCAAAAAGGAAATTGGAAAACTAATCAAAGATTCTAGAAAAAATAATACCAAAGAATTTAGAAAATTAGTCACTTGTGATAATCGTACCAAAATGTCTGAAATTAACTATTTCAAAAAGAAACTTTCTAATTCTGAACAAGTGAAGATTATGAAAGATCTTAAAGAAATTAATAAGTCTATAAAGACTGATAAACCATACAGATTATTACTATTAGAGTCTCCTATTCCTCCTATGTTAAAAGCACAAGCTATGGAAAAATTAAATGTGTTAAAAACGATGGAACCCGGTGAATCTGAATATTATAAAATAAAACACTGGATTGATACATTCATGAAAATACCTTTTTGTAAATATAATAATCTAGAAGTTAATATTAAAGATGGTATTGAGACTTCTCATAATTTCATGGTAAATGCCAAACAAAAACTCGATAATTGTGTTTATGGTTTAGATGATGCTAAATTACAAATTATGCAAATGATTGGTCAATGGATAACAAATCCAAATGCTATGGGAACAGCTATTGCTATAAAAGGACCTCCCGGAACAGGTAAAACTACATTAGTTAAAGAAGGAATTAGTGAAATTTTAGGTAGAGAATTTTCGTTCATACCTTTAGGTGGAACCGGTGATGCTAGTTTCTTAGAAGGTCATTCATATACATATGAAGGTAGTACTCATGGTAAAATTGTGCAAATATTGATTAATAGTAAGTGTATGAATCCTGTTATATATTTCGATGAATTGGATAAAATTAGTGATACTCCAAAAGGTGAAGAAATTACAGGAATTTTAACACATTTAACGGATACTACACAAAATTCACAATTTCATGACAAATACTTTTCAGATGTAGACTTTGATTTATCCAAGTGTTTATTCATATTTAGTTATAATGATGAATCACGTGTAAATCCAGTATTGAAAGATCGTATGTATCGTATTCAAACAAAAGGATATGATGCAAAGGAAAAATTAGTTATTGCACGAAAATATATGTTACCAAAAATACGCGAACAAGTTAATTTTACACAAGAAGATGTAGTTATTTCAGATGAAATCATACAATATATTATTTCAAATGAAATTTGGACTCAAAAAGAACAAGGTGTAAGAAATATGAAAAGATGTTTGGAAATTATTCATACAAAATTGAATTTGTATAGATTAGTTAAGCCTGGTGAAGATAATATATTTGCTAAAGATATTGGATTTGATGTATCATTCCCATTTGTTGTTGAAAAACAACATGTAGATAAACTCATTAAAAATGAGGAAAAACAATCACAAAGTCTATTATCTATGTATATTTAAAAAAGTATCTTCGATTTAAAAGTAGTAGCTAGAGTTTAGGTATAAAACTTTATTTTTTTTATAAATTACATAAAAACTAATTTATAAAATATTTATAGTTATGGACGATATTTATTGTATAACACAAGCAAAAGATGTATTATTACGACTATCTAAAGAAAATATGAACGGAGATTACACATATATTTTAGAAACAATCGATAAATATTTAATTGAAAATTGTAATCATAATATTGTAACTGATTTTATTGATATAACTCCTGAAAGAAGTCAAGTAATTCGATATTGTTCTAAGTGTATGATTACTTTTGAACCAGGATCTTTGGATGAAGATGGTAATTTAAAAACTTAGACAGATGAACCGGCTACATCTGAAGGGATATTTGAAGAATTATTTCCACGTGTATTCAATTGTTGAATCATATTTTGATCTAGACAAAGTGGTCCACGAGAATTGTAATATCCAACTCCTTTGCAATTTAGATCTCCTTTAGCATCTGAATAAATATCGACTTTTTGAGAAGGTGCTGAAGGATCACAAAATACACCACAACCGTTAAAACCACTAACTTTTTTACATTTACTTGCGTCTTTTTCAATTGAATGATTTAATTTAGTATCATCTTTTGCAGTATGAGCTTCCAAAGTGGAATATGCCAAAGTATTAAATCCTTCAACATTAGAAAATTGTAAAGAAGATGATTTGCCAGAATAAGGACTAACATTGTATGATCCGAATCCTGTACACAAAAATAGGATTACAAGAACCAACAAAATTACTATGATCATTTCACCTTTCATGGTTAATATAAAGAATAATCAGAAAAAAACTTCTAAATAATATGTTTGAGATAAATATATATAAAGTTTTTTGTTTTGGTATATGTATATCCAAACAAAAATACATAATGTCTAAATTAACTCCCGAAGAAAGCTTGGATCTAAAAAATCTCATAAATAACTCAGACTGTGAAGATAATACTGAAAATATAAGAAAGGTAAAACATAGTTTTAAAATAAGAGATGATATTAGAAAAATAGAATTATTAAAACTAGAAAAAAACACTTTATATCAAAGTGAACCTGAAACATTTAGAGAACTTGCTTCTAATCATGCATCATTTTTATTTACTAATTATAGTGATATTTTCAATAGAATTTTGAAAGATGAATTAAACTTGGATATCATGGGAGGATTATTAGGTGTTTTGAATATGATTGAAGAAGGAAAAGTCGACCAACATGAAGGTTCAGTTATGGTTGGAAAATTATTGAAAGAATTATATGTTGATTCTGCTTTAAAAAGATCAGAAAAATTAGATAAAGAACATCAAACAGATGTTGTTGAAAAAAAAGAAATCGTAAACAAAATCAGTTGGGAAGAATGGAAAAAAAACAAACAATCAAATTAAATTTTTAAAAAATATAAAGATTTATAATTATAATATGTATATTTTAGATGCCACATTTAAAACTCGCTGTAGATAAAACTGATCTAGAGTTAGTTGAATTATATAAAACTCAAATAGAAAAACATAATAAGTCTTTGTTGGAAGATCCATTTCCAAATTCTGGATTTGATCTATATGTACCTAAAGAAACCGTTATTTCAACTACTATTTTATCTACTATGATTCCTTTGAATGTGAAATGTGAAATGCAAAATGATGATGGAAAAACTACTGGATTTTACATGTATCCACGTTCGAGTATGTCAAAAACACCTTTTATTCTTTCTAATCATACAGGAATTATTGATTCAGGATATAGAGGTACATTAATGGGAGCATTCAGAACATTAGAAGTTCAACAAACAACTATTTCTACTGTTGAAAAACATACGCGACTTTTACAAATATGTGATCCAACACTTCAACCGTTTACTGTTGAATTGGTAAATGAAAGTGATCTATCAAGTACAACACGTGGATCTGGTGGATTTGGATCTACTGGAAAATAATTATTTATTTCTTATCAAATATATGAAATAAATATAATAGACTTATTCAATCTTTTTGTACGAAGATTTTACGCCTGGATGTTTCAAAGCTTCTCTATAATTGATTCCTTGTTGCTTGGCAAAGTTCTTAACATGAGTAATCCAAGGATTAGCAGGCTTCTTTCCCTTAGTCTTTTTCTTTCCCTTTTTACCTCCAAGTTGGTTCTTGGTAGACTTTCTCTTAAATGTTCTATTTGCCATATTTATATAATATGTTGAGAATATATTTCTAAATGTTATTATTTTTGAAGGGATAATATTATTTCTTCTTCGATTGACAATTTTTGAAATATAATGCAATCATCGTAATAAATTGTAAAAAATCGGTTTCTTGAGTTTTTGCATAAAATATTTACAGTTTCTCCAATCTTGGAACTTTGGAAAAATGCACCATTTGTCAAATTTATATTTGAGTCACCTAAACTAATCCATCTAATATATAATCCTGGTCGCAAATCACATAAATTATCTACATATCGATAACCTTTTAATTTTCCAAAATATTGTTTTACCGTATCTTCTTCTATATTTTCTACATCACTTAATACATCATATATTGTTTTACTAACTGACTCTAAAGTTTCATTTTTTAAATAAGCGTTTTGTCTTTCATCCACTTTAGAGATTATTTCATTCACGTCAATTTGTGATAATAATTTTGGATCTTTTAGTGCTTCTTCATAAATTTCTTGTACATTCATTATCTACTATAGTGTTTGAACTTTTATATCTTTAAATTTAAATAATATAAGAATAATACACATACAATTCTTAATGACAGTTATATGCAAAATAAACCAACACATATAATTAATAATAAATATGAAATTAAAAAACTCATTAAATCTGGAAACTTCGGTTTCATTTATAAAGGAATAAAAATAAGAAACGAAGAAGAAATTGCCATTAAAATTGATAAACCTAACATAATATCATTAAAACACGAAACGCGTATTTTACAATATTTATATTCTTCAAATATTCAAAATATTCCACCAGTATATTGGTTTGGTAAAATACAAGATTCATATTGTTTAGTTATTCCATTTTATCAAGTAAATTTGTATGAATACATCACAAAGAAAAATATTACAATAAAAAATTTGAATATTATTTTGTGGAAATTATTAGAAATATTTGAAAGTATACACAAAAAATTTGTTGTTCATAGAGATATTAAACCTCAAAATTTTATGGTACAAAATGGAGAAATCATTTTAATCGATTTTGGTTTAGCTACTTTTTTTGTAAATGAAGATTGTACATTACATTTAAATAATGAAGAATCTACTACTATTATTGGAACTCCTAAATATACCAGTATTAATATTCATAAAGGTTCTAAATATTCCAGAAGAGATGATCTCATATCTTTAGGATATTTATACTTGTATTTACTCAAACAAAATTGTTTATGGGAACCTAACTTCATTAACTATAATGAACAAAATCTTGATATTATTGATATTATGCATCCTCATAATCAAAATAGGATGAATAATAAAAAATTAAAAACATTATTAAATATTTGTAGTATAAATCATACAGAACCTATAGCTAAATATTTACATATATGTTATGAATTAAATTATCAAGAAAAACCAGATTATGAAACTCTTAGAGAATTGTTTTATGAACAACTATAACCTGATGTAAATTTATCTTCATATTGACTCTTAAATGCATTATATAAATCTTCAAATGAAGGCTTTTCTAATGCTGCATTATTTGAAAACACTTTAGGATTATCAATAGCTAATGTTATCTTATTTGATAAGTTTGTATCTTCTTGATTCTCTGAAGATATCATCTTAGAAAGATCCATTAAAAAACTACTCAATATTGTTAAACGATTTGAATAATGTGTATTCATTAAACTTAATAGTCCTTTATTATCAATTGTTTCCTTCTTTTCTGAATAAATCTTGTATACACGCTTCATCTTTTCTGTATATGAAATATTATCTACATTTATCTGTTCCATTATTTCACCGTCTACTGAAGAATCTGATGCTGATAATCCTAAATTTAATAAATATGTATTATCCTTCAACATATATGGAGACAAATTTGGAGTATTTCCGGTTGGTGTATTTCCTGTTATATGAAAATTACATAAAGCTTCTACCAGTTCCACATATTTACGAAACTCACAATTCACTTTATCTACCTTACTTTCCTCCAACAAACCTTCTTGTAAAACAGGACGAATATTCATCATTAAAGAAAATATTAAAGAAATTATTATCACACATAACAATAATATTATAGACAACCATTTACTATTTGATATCCCTAAAAACTTTGCCATTATATATTTAACAATACATTTTTTAACCAACGGTATCTTCGATTTACAGCAACATTTATATATATTTTTCATAAACAATATAAAAGTATTTAATGATATTTATCATAGTCAATACTATGAGCGAAAGTACGGTTAAGACACAAGGACAAGTAAAGTGGTTCAACAATAAATCCGGATATGGATTTATTTCTGTTAAGATTGGTGATGAAACAAAAGATATTTTTGCTCATTATTCTAATATTACTTTAAATGATTCACAATATAAATATCTTACACAAGGTGAATATGTAGAATTTCAAATGTCTAAGCTTGAAGAAAAAAAAGAAGGAAGTGATCATGAGTTCCAAGCCATTAATATTACTGGTATTGATGGAGGCCCAATTATGTGTGAAATTAGACGTCAAAATAGAGAGTCCAGAGGACCACCTTCTGAAAGAACTTCTGAATACAAACCTAGACCAAGAAGACAAAGAAGAGAAACCGATGATGAAGGGTTTAATACCGTTAGAAGAAGTGTTTCTAGAAGATAAATAATATATTTACATTTTTTTAATAAACAACACAAAAAATTATGATTCTATTATAAGTATAAAAAACTTATAATAAAATGATCTCTATCGATAAATTTATTTCTTTTTTTAGAAATAAAAATTCGATCACCTTTTCAGATTTCAACTCTAGATACAAAGTCAGAACATCTAATGGAAAAATAGTTGATTTAAATACATATATTAAGGAACGTTCTATTAATATTAAAGATTTGAAACATTTGTATGATCATTTGGAGAACCGTGAATTATATTTACGTCGATTTTATAATAAATCTTTGAATCCAACACCCATACATCAACTATCTCAAACAAATCATATGAAACAAACTGAACTTAATAATAATTCACTTGTACAATACAAAAATATTATACGAAATATACACTATCTTGATATTTTGCAAAATACACAGTCGGGATTTGATATACCTACTTTTCTCAGTGTTCTAAAAGATCTATATAATAATGAAACTATCGATTATAAACTTCTAACACCTAGTGCTTTGTTCTATATCAAACAAAATAGAATCGGAAGTGTGTTTTCCAGTTTCTATTTTCGTGCTTCCATATTAAATCCTTATTTAGTATATTCTTTAAATAAATCTTTATTAAAAGGTACTAAAATATTTACACCAACACTCGGGTGGTCTTCTTATTGTTATGGATTCTTAGAATGCGATGAAGTCGTAGAATATGTAGGAACCGATGTTATTAAATCCGTGTGTGAAAAAACACGAGAATTTGCTAGAAAATCATACAAAAATAAAAATGTTAGGATTTATTGCCATCCATCAGAAGACCTTTTCCATAACAAAACTTTTTTAAGAAAATATTTAGAACACTTCGATGTTGTTTTCTTTAGCCCTCCATATTATGAACTTGAAAAATATCCCGGAAAAGATCAAAGCACCAATCGATACAAAAATTATAATGAATGGTTACATGGATACTGGTTAAACACTATTCAATTATGTTATGCCGTTCTCAAAAAAGGAGGAAGATTATGCTATATTTTATCCGATTACGGAAGTTATCAAACAGGAAAATATTATAGTCTTGTAGAAGATATGAATACCATAACGTCTACTTTTTTTGATAAAAAGAAAATATTACCCATGCATAATAAAAATGCACATATGACTAAACATAGAACCACAGATGAAAAAATTATTGTTTTTATTAAAACATAATATCATCATTATCCTAATCATTATAATTCTTCAGCATTTATATCAGCCGAAGTGGCACACATAGGAAAATTCCTAACAAATTCGTGTAATGTTCCATGGCTTGTATTTTTTGCACCTTCCAAAGGACGAGTAAACGCACATTGGATCTGTGCACAAGCATCATGCACTTTCGCTAGTACTATAGGACTTTGATCAGCATGATTAAGTATATTCACATTTGCTCCAAGTTTTCTAAGTAATGTAATAATTTCAGACACTAAATCAATCTTTTTTTGAATCGCACACATAAGATCTATAAAATCACTATTATCTGCTATGATATGTAAAACTGTATTTCCAATATTATTTTGATGATTAACATCAATACCGTTCTCTATTAATAATTCTATAATTTTTAAATCTTTTTCATCGACATGAAGAGAAAATCTAAACATATAGTGTAAAATTGTACATCCAGTTTTACTTACGTATTTTACAAGACCTATTGTTTCGTCGTGTTCTTTAATCATTTTTTTTATTTTACCTATATTTTTACGTACTGACACTTCACTAATAAATTCACTAATTACGTTTAAATCATCTTCACTATAAGGTGGACCACCTGCTACTGTTATTGGTGTTTCTGGTAATAATTTAAATTTATGATGTCCGTATTGTGACTCACTAAAATATATATTATTGAATTCACCTTTAAAGATCAAATTAGGTTCAGTACAACTGGACAAAACTCCAACATACTTTAAATTTCTGTATCTCGAAATTCTTCTTGATGGGAGAATGATATCAAATTTTTTACCAATATAATGACAATTATTTTGATTTACTAATGTTGGATGAGGATTTTCATTTAAAAGATTATTAAAACTTAAAATTACGGGGTTTCCTTCATCACCACCTCTTTGTTTCTTTGTTCTTTTTCTTTTACCACCTGCTGCTGTTCTTATTGGTTGTGATGTCACTTGAAATGTATATGTACTAGGGGGTACAAGTACTCTAAAACTCACTTCAGAACTATTTTCATCTACAAGTTGAAAAATTAATTTTTCTGGAGTTACAAATTCCATACCTATAAATTTTGCTGTATATGCAGGAGCATTTGGACTAGCTGGAATTAATTTAAAATAGCGACCCATATATTTTGGTACATCATTTTTAAGATGTTCATAATTGAGTAATTGATCACCACCTCTTTGTTTCTTTGTTCTTTTTCTTATTGTTTTTCTTTTACATTTTTTTTTATATTTTTTTGATGGTTTTGTCATATATATAATATAATTATATATTTCAGGTTCTCAAATACTATTTAGGTTCTCAATTTCTTAAAATAAATTTGTGTGAAAAAAAACAATAAAATAAAACACAGAAAATATTTTGTATTTCTTATACACAAAATATTTTTGACGATTTGAGAACCCTTCGAGAACCTAACGATTATTATCTAAACTTATTATAACTAAAACTTGTAAATAATGACTTAAGTACCAAAAGTAATTTGGTTATGGTGGGAACAAGTATGGAATAGATGTACTATTTAAATTATTAATCTATAATTACCTTAAATAAATATTTCAGGTTCTCAAATACTATTTAGGTTCTCAATTTCTTAAAATAAATTTGTGTGAAAAAAAACAGTAAAATAAAACACAGAAAATATTTTGTATTTCTTATACACAAAATATTTTTGACGATTTGAGAACCCTTCGAGAACCTAACGATTATTCTTCATAATCATTAATTTCTTGTATAATTTCTTGTGGATAATCCATGGCTTTTAATACTAATATTGCTCCTTGTATTTTTGAAATACCCTCACTTATTGTATATTCATATGTAATTTCAGATGTGGATTCATCGTATAATGTATTCATTTTCATATTTTTTATTGTTTGAGAACTATCTAATTTATCACAAATAGAAGTATAATGAGTAGTCAATAAAAAGTCCACGTTCTCGAATTTTGATAAATATGCTAAAAATGAATATGCAGATTTAGTTGCCTCTATAGGATTGGTTCCAGAATATAACTCATCAAAAATACAAAAATGTCTTTCATTAGTATTACTGTTAGAAATTTGATCTATTATTTCTTTACATCGTCTGGATTCAGCTTGAAATAAACTATCGCGTCCAGAGGTATCGGGTATATTCAAATATGAATGAATATGTGTGTATGGTTTTAATTTACAATTGTCATAAAATCCTACACCGAATTGTTGTGTAAATATTATATTTAAAATAGTTGCTTTTAAATATGTGGTTTTTCCAGATGCATTAGGTCCAGTAATGATTAAATTATTTTTTAGACTACAATCATTTTTTATATTTTCTTTAGAAGCTACATAGGGAGGATAATATTGGTTCTCAAATTCAGTATATGTTTTTCTTTTTTCCTTTGATTCTTCTTCAGCTTCTTCTTTTTCTTCCTCTTCCTCTTCATCTTCTTCATATAAATCTAAGAATGTAGCATAATGTAAATTTCCATTTTGTATATTTCCACTAATACCTTTCAAATTATTCATGTATCCTTCAAATCCGAATGAATATTTAAGAGCTTCTTCAAAATCTTTATTTTCATGAATTTCATAAAAACACTGAAGTAAATTTCCAATTTCAGTAATTTTCATAAAACTAGGTTCAAAAGGTTGAATGTGTTTGATAGTTTCATACATAGCATCCAAATTGTCTCTTTGTATAATCATATTTAAATGAAATTTACGATAAGTATCTTTAGATTCTACCAAACATGAATATGCATCAATACTCTTTACCATATATTTTAAATAATTTTGCAAATTTGACAAATATTTATTTACATTATTTATGTTTTTATAAAACCGAATACAAGACAAATAATTATTGTATAAACTGTACACATATAAACCCGCTAATAATATCAAATATAAAAAATTCTGACCATTCATATTTGACATATTAGTTAAAGCCTTTCCAATAAAATGATGTTTAGCAATATCTTTGAGAACAGCGAAATATATTTCAAATGTAATAGGAACACCTTGTATTTTTAATATTATAAATGGCAATAAAAAGAAGAAGAATGGTAATATGAAACTAAATACAGGACTAGACATATTAATTAATGAAATTCCTTGTAAAAATGTTGGCATTTTATTCAAATACTTTAAAGGCGAAAATTCTATAAAACTATATCGTTCCATAAAATTTTTGTCTTCTTTTGTTGCTTTCCATACTTCCATAATTTCACTATAAGAAACATCATAAGAACCATAACTTTCTTTCATTTGTAATTCATATTCGGGAAATGTTCTTAAAATATCCTGACTATCTTTCAAAAATATAGTATTGTGTGTGAATTTATTAGATAATTTTGGAATCATTTCGTGTGAGAACTCATCATTTGGTGTTACAAGATGCTCATACATACATGTAGATTTTGTTTCATCGTTTTTTTGAGATACCATCTCTAAATCTTCTATTACCGATTCATTTAAATTACAAATATCAGATTCATCTAAATATTCTATAGGTAAACAAAAATTAGTTGTTTTTGTAGGTTTTTCTTCAGGTATATTGGAAGATTCTCCTATAAACATATTTAATAATGATGCCATAAATAACGTATATATTGTATAAAAGAATTATGTTTCATAACCAATACGCATTTGGTTCTCGAAGGGTTCTCGAATCGTCGAAAATATTTTGTGTATAAAAAATACAAAATATTTTCTGTGTTTTATTTTTCTGTTTTTTTTCGTACAAATCTATTTTAAGAATTTGAGAACCTAAATAGTATTTGAGAACCTAACTCTGAAAATTTTGTGGTAATTCTAAAATATTAATTTTATAGAATGTTTCTAATTTTCTCATAATATTTAAATCTTTACGGGTAATTAGATTTATTGCCATACCTTTTCTACCCCATCTTCCACTACGTCCAATTCTATGTAAATATGTATATGGAGATTTTGGTATGTCAAAATTAATTACAGTACTTACGTGTTGAATATCAATACCACGTGAAGTAATATCAGATGAAATCAATACACGATAATTACCATCACGAAATTTTTTGAATTCTGCTTCACGTGTCATCTTATCCATAGAACTGTGAATACAACATACTGAAAATCCTTGTTCATTCATAGCATCATATAAATTCATTACACGATTAACACTGTTACAATAAATAATAGATTGTGAAACACTTATTGATGAATATAAATCTTTTAATACATCATACTTCATATAATCATCATGTATTGCAACATAATATTGTGTAATACACTCTAAATTCAATTTTTCAACTTTCATTAATATTCGTGTAGGATCTTTCATAAATTTATCAGTAATATTTAATACTTCAACGGGTAAAGTTGCACTTATAATAACACTTTGAATTTCTTTTGGCATATATTGAAAAATATCATATATTTGATCTTTAAAACCTTTTGAAAGCATTTCATCAGCTTCATCCAAAATAAATAATTTTAAATATTGTGTTCTCAAACTTTTACGTCGAATCATATCATATACACGACCACTACATCCTACTACAATATGAGGTGGCGTTTTCTGCATAGAAGATATATCTTCTTTTATAGATGTTCCACCAATTAATAATTTTATATTCAAACCATTTATATATGAACCCAAAGTTGTTAAAACATTATATGTCTGTTTTGCTAATTCATGTGTAGGAGATATTAATAATGCTTGTGTATTATTTTCACTTACATCTATTGTTTGTAATGTACTTATAGAAAATGCACCGGTCTTTCCCATACCAGATTGGGCTTGTGCAATTACATCCTTACCCTCTATTATTACAGGTATAGATTGACTCTGAATATAACTGGGCTTTTCAAAACCATTCGTATAAATACCGCGTAATATATCTTCTTTTAAATTCATACTATCCCAATCTTCAAATTTTATAATATTTGTATTATCAGAATCTTGACACATGTTATCATTATCAATATATTCTGACATAAAAAAATATATACATAAATAGTTTAAAATATTTAACTTGTTTTAAAATAAATAAATAATTAATAAAAAGTATAAATATAAAATTATGTTATATATATTAAGTATTGATATTTAAACAAATGACAGCTTTGGTATACAATTTAAAAGACTATGAAGATATTATTTTTAGCGAAAAATTATGTAACTATGAATTACCTGAAAATACTCTAAAAATTATTACAGAATTAGATGAATTATTTAAAGGTAAAACACAGAATCCATCAATATCTTCACAATTAAATACACATTTTAATATGTATGAAAACAAAAAAAAGAAAAAACGTGATTATGGAGATTCTTGGGGAAAAGATAAAAATATACCTATGCCTGTAAAAGAAATTAAATCTGAATTAGAAGAATCAATAAGTAGTATACGTTCTTTAATGAATAAACTTTCAGCAAATAATTTCGATACTACATGTGATAAAATTATAGCTACTCTCGAATCATACAAAGAAAATATGGAGAATTATGATAAAGTATTAACAATTTTGTTTACAATATCTGGTAATAATCAATTTTTCTCGGAAATATACTCTAAATTACACAAATTTTTAGTAACAAATATTTCAAATAAAGAAGAATATTTCCATAAAGTCAAAAAATATATTGATGATTATATTGAAAATACTGAAACAATACAATATGTTGAAGCTGAAAAAGATTATGATAAATTTTGCGAATATAACAAGAAAAATGATATACGTAAGTCTAATGCGTTGTTTTTAATGAACTTGGTAAAACAAGATGTTATTAGTAAAACAAAATATATCGAAATAATTCATACATTAACATCAATTGTCAAGAAAAAATACGATATTTCCATTATGGTTAATCAAGTTGAAGAAATTACAGAAAATATATTTTTATTATTAAACAAAGAATATATTGAGTGTTTGAAAACAAATGAAGACTATATTAAAGTTATTGAAGATATTAAATCTATTGGAGAATATAAACTCAAAGAAAAGGCTGGTCTTTCTACACGAGCAATATTCAAATATAGAACTATGTGTGAATATATATAAAATTAATTTGATTATATTATATATATTAATGACAGTTCAGAGAAATATACATTATGATGAAAATAAATTATTGGAAGATGAAGATTTTAATTATGAAACACAATTATATAAAGCAGAAATATTTGATAAATTGTATTTAATTGCTGTTGGAAAAGAACGTGTTTTAATTTCGAAAAAAAATCATTATTATTTACCAGTATATATAATACATAATAAACGTGTGTTTAAACAAATCGGAGCATTTGAATATGAAGGTGAACAAAGAGATACCAAGGCACGACAAAAAACATTTATGGATGATGATGATGTATTAGATTTGAACCGTTTGGGAGATATTATTCTATATAGTTTTGCTGATTATGAATTCTTTAATAGTTTATCCGTAGATATCAAACAAACTCATATTGTTGATATTGAACGAGAATACGAAAAAACACGTCCTGAAAAAGATGATGAAACAAATAATGATTCTGATTCTGACGATGATGATGTTTTTCGCATAAATTCAGACAAAATTGATAAATCTAAAGAAATGGAAAAATCTAATAAAGTTCTTAAAGATGGTATTTTTGAAATAGATAAATCAATTAAACCTCCTGCGATGATTTTAGAAGAAAATCAACAAGATGCCAAAAATATGAAAAAAGATTTCAAAGATTCATCCAAAGCTACTTATATTGAAAAATTTATGAAAAATAATAATTATGATATTGTTGAAACAATCAAAAATGGAGATTGTATGTTGGATGCTTTGAGAATGGCATATTTGCAAATTGGTTATAAAACAACTATTGAAAAAATACGTACACTATTATCTAATGAAGCAACAGATCAAGTGTTTGAACAATACAGAAATATTTATGTTGGAACTCTTGTAGAAAAAACTAGTTTAAAAAAAGAAATCGAACAAATGAAAGTTGATAATAAAGATTTGAAAAAACGTATGGAAAAAGCTCAAACTGCAGAACAAAGACAAAAAATAAAAGAAGACGCAGATACCATAGTTGATAAATATAAAAAATGTCAAGAAGAAATTCGAAATAATGATGAATTGATGGAAGAATTTAATTTTATGGAAGGTGTGGAAAATTTGGAAGATTTTAGAGAAGTAATTAAAACAACCAAATTTTGGGCAGATACTTGGGCTTTGTCTACATTAGAAAAATCTTTAAATATTAAATTTGTTATTTTTTCTGAAAATGAGTTTAATGAAAACGATTTGAATTCTGTTTTGCAATGTGGTCAAGAAAATAATGAAGAAATGAATACATCGAATCCTGATTTTTATGTAATGATCAGTCATGAAAAAAATCATTATCGATTGATCTCATACAAAAATAAATATACCTTTAAATTCTCTGAAATACCTTATGACGTGAAAATGCTCATTATTATCAAGTGTATGGAGAAAAATGCCGGTCCATATTATAATATTCCTGATTTCCGTAATTTAAAATCTAAAATGGGTATAGACCCAGATTTGGGATCAAAAACAAATGATGATGAAGAAGATTCACAATTAGATCATTTGTTTGATGATGATGTTATTTTTACTTATTATAATAAATCTGCTGCAACTCCTAAAGCTGGTAAAGGTAATAATGAAAAAATCAAACCTGAAAAAGTAACTTTATTCAAAGAACTTAATTTGAAAAAACATAAAGATTGGCGAAAAATGTTGGATGATTATTTTGAATCTCCATTTGAATTGGATGGAAAAAAATGGTCAACTGTAGAACATTATTATCAAGCATCGAAATTTAAAAAGACAAATACTAATTTTTATGAAGTGTTTTCTTTAGATGGTGGAGATGAAAAGATTAATAAAGATGTGGAAATGGCTATTATTGCCGGTTCTAAAACAGGAAAAAAGAAATCTGTATTATTACGCCCTAGTAATGTCAAAATCGACCCTGACTTTTACGGTGGAAGAAATATGGAAGAAAGAGAAAAAGCCGTTTTTGCTAAATTTTCGCAAAATGTTGTATTGAAAGAAGTTTTATTATTAACAAAAGACGCAAAATTAATGAAAATGATTCCTAAAGAAGAACCTCAAACAGATTATATTTTAATGAAAGTACGTGAAACTTTGAAAAATGGAAAATAAATGAAAATAATGTATTATATCGAAGATACCGTTGGTTATAATACTTTATTTTTTGATTAAATTCGTTCATATACACTTAGTGAACCACTATTACTAGTATTATAATCTGTTTGACAAGAGCCAATTATTAGCGTATTTCCAGACGAATCGAAAAATACAGAAGTTCCTGTTCTATCGTTATTTGTACTTGTAGTTAATGTTTCTCCAAACTCCGTCCAAGAGCTTCCATCATATTCATATGTTTTTACATATCCTGGACCGCTGGTATGTTGTAAAAATCCTACAGCTAAATGTGTTGCTGTTGAATCTAAAGCTACAGCCCATCCTGCCCAATCTCCACTATTACCATGAATATTACTTCCCATTTGAACCCAAGAAGTTCCATTATATTCATATATTGCAGCATATCCACTATTTGTTCCATTTAAATTATCCGAATATCCTCCAGCAGCTACTGTTTTACCATCATCACTTATTGAAACTGCTGCACCCAAACTACTATTTGCAGCCCTACCGTTAATATCTTGACCTAACTGAACCCAAGACGAACCGTTGTATTCATACACACGCACATGACCACTATTTGATCCATTTCCGTCATTACCAGATGCACCAATCGCTACAATAGTTCCATCTGAATTTATTGTTGTTTTCCAACCACTTTTATCATTTGATGCTTCTCCATCTATGTCTTGACCTATCTTGGTCCACGATGATCCATTATATTGATAAACACGAACATGACCACTATTAGATCCATTTCCATCATTATTTTCGGCACCTATAGCAACTATTGTTCCATCAGAGCTTAATCCTAAACCAACACCGGAACGATCATCTGATCCTTCAGCGTTGATGTCTTGACCCATCTGAACCCAAGATGATCCGTTGTATTGATAGACTCTTACATGACCATTATTAGCATGTCCACTCATAGCTATTATGTTTCCATCATATGATAAACCCAACTCAATACCTAAATGGGAACCACTATAGCCATATATAAAAGAACCCATTACATTCCAAGAATCGTTTTCAAACTTATATATTTGTACTTGTCCAGATGAGGTTCCATTTTGATCGTTGTAAATAGCACCACCTGCAATAACCGATCCATCACCACTAATTGCTACTCTAGTTGCAAACTGATCTCCAGACGAAGTACCATTTATTGTTTGTCCTTTTTGTATCCATGTAGGTGGTACATATGTAGGTGGTAAATGTTTAACAACCCATGATTTATTAGAACTTTGACCATTATATTTACCTCTCTGAACTAATATTGTTCCATTATTAGATATATGACAAAAGTGTTTGTCTGAATTTATAATACTATTATCTATAACACCTACTTGTGAATAATCACCATTATCACCTGGATGATATATATATATACTATTTGTACCTTCGTATTTCCAAACTATTATATAATCTCCATTTGCTGAAACCTCAACCCTTCTACCAGAATAGTTTATATTACTATTATGCAAACTATAAAAACTATCACCATAATCATTAGAAAAATATATATTAGATGTGCTAGTAGTAGAGTGCACTACTATAAGTTTATTATCTGTTGAAGACGCACAATCGGGTGTATCTAAGTTTCGTATACTAGAAATTGTAGATTGATTCCAATAATTTGTATCAGTTAATTTTGATGTATCGCTGTTGTTAAATATAAATACACCGGATTTCATCATCATAAATACATGCGAATAATCGCTGTTTGCACAAAATTGATAACAATGATTCCATCCACTTGTATATACAATACTCCATGATGTACTTGATAAATTATCTTTATTTATATAACCCACAAAGAATGGAACATTATAACCTGATATTCCTACATAACTTGTAACAATTGCTATTGTACCTTCTTCATTAACCTTGATACCATGAGTTTGAAAATAACTACTTCCAGGTTTGCTTAGAGCATTATAAGTTATACCGCCGTCGCTCGAATAATATACATCCATACTTGTTGTAGCATGTGTAAATAAACTATATATACCATTATCTGATAAATGAACCCCCCTTACATACAAAGTTGAACCACTTACACTATTTATTGTTGAAGTATTCCATGTATTTCCAGAATCATGAGAATATAATACGTAACCTATATTAGGATCCCTATAAATACCAACTACCATACGTGTTCCATCTGCAGAAATACCACCTTGAGAAGTCCATGCACGTTTTCCAGATGATCCTGTAACTACACTAGCAGTACTAGCAATATAATATTGAATAATTCCATTTTCTGGAGCCAAGCGGTGTGCAACAGACGAAGAATCTCCTCCATTAGATGAATCACCCCAAGTTATTACACTATCGTCATGTTTCAAAGCTGCAAAGGCTGAACCTGTTGAAAATATTTTAGAGACTCCACTATACAAAAATACATCTACAGATGATGAGTTTGATCCGTACCCAGACCAACCCCAAGTTATTACAGATCCGTCATTTTTTAAAGCAGCAAAAGCGTGTTGTGTAGTAGTTATAGATATAACACCATCAGTCAAGTGTTCAAATACAGATGAAGAGTCACCCCCTCTCATAGGGTCACCCCAAGTTACTACAGAACCGTCTGTCTTTAATGCAGCAAAGGCGTTACGACTAGAATATATAACAGACACGCCACTGCTCAAAGACGATGATACCGATGAAGAGTCTCCTCCGTAGTTAGGGTTGGAGTAACCCCAACTCACTACAGACCCGTCATTCTTCAACGCAGCAAAGGCTGAGTAAGTAGAGTATATTACAGATACGCCACTGCTCAAAGACGATGACACCGATGAAGAGTCTCCTCCAAATGTAGAGTCACCCCAAGTTGCTACAGATCCGTCATTCTTAACGGCAGCAAATGCATATTCATTACTGTAGATGACAGCCACGCCACTACTCAAAAATGAAGATACTGATGAGGAGTTTCCTCCCCAGTCAGAATGACCCCAAGTGATCACCGATCCATCCGTCTTCAAAGCAGCAAACGCGTAATTAGTAGAGTATATCACAGACACACCGCTACTCAAAGACGAAGAGACCGATGAGGAGTCTGCTCCACCATAGGTGGCGTCACCCCAAGTTATTACAGATCCATCATTCTTTAACGCAGCGAATCCACCCAAAGTAGTAGAAGTTATAGAAGACACACCGCTACTCAAAGATGACGCCACAGAAGATGAGTCTCCACCATAGGTGGCGTCACCCCAAGTCACTACAGATCCATCATTCTTCAACGCAGCAAATGAGTAATTATTGGAGTATATAATAGACACTCCGCTGCTCAAAGATGAAGATACTGACGAAGAGTCTCCTCCCTTGGTGGAGTCTCCCCAAGTTACTACAGACCCGTCATTCTTCACGGCGGCGAAGGCTGAGCTGGTAGAGTAAATCACAGACACACCGCTGCTCAAATATACTTCCGCAGATGAAAAATCTCCTCCCCAAGACGAATCACCCCAAGTTACTACAGTTCCATAAGTCTTTAAAGCTGCAAATGCTTTAATAGTCGAATAAATATGTTCAACCACAGGAAGAGGAGGTAAAACATTTACTGTACGAATAACTTCATTAGCTGAATTACCTGCAAGATCATCAACGTTATATTTTACTGTGTATGATCCTGAAATATCAACGTTAACTGTACTTGTAGTAACTATTAAAGAAGTTACATCTCCATCTATGTCATCAGTAGCAGTAGCTCCTTCATCTACATAAGAGTCACCGGCATAAATATCTACACTAGAATCTCCATTTAATGTAATTACTGGAGCAGTTGTATCTACTATACTTCCACTACCATCATCATATTCATAAACATAAACCTTACCTACGCTGCTAACTCCACCACTATCATAAAACGTAGCTCCTACTGACACTACAGTTCCGGAAGAATTCAAACTGACACTATATCCTAGCGAATCATCTTGGTTTTCTCCAACCATAGTTTGTCCTATTTGTGACCATGAAGTTGTTTGTTCGTCATATTGATAAACATACAAATGTCCAATTTTGTTAGGTGTTCCTCCTGTTAAATTGCGTCCATAATAATTACTAATAGCTATAATTGTTCCGTCTGGATTTAAAGTATTATTATATCCAAACCAATTATATTGATAGTGATATACACTAGGATCACTCGTACCAGGACCAAGAAGATCTGTTCCTAATTGATTCCACACTCCATTTGAATATTTAAACACTCTTACTCTGGCGGCGAAGTCATTTAGCCTTTGACGACCACTCATAGAAATTATTGTTCCATCCGAAGATAAACCTAATGAATTATATCCTAATTCTTCTTGATTACCTTGTGTACCTTCCCAATACCCAATTTGTACCCACGATGATCCATCGTATTGATACACATATACTGTACCAGCCCGATCTATCCCATTTTTATCAGCATAATGAGCTGAAACAGCTATAATTGAACCATCTGAATTAATTGCTGTGGCTAAACCATATCTCTCGTCAGAACTTTCTACAAGAGTTTGTCCATGTTGTATCCATGACGATCCATTATACTTATATACACTAACTGCACGATCGTTACGCCAACTTGATATAACTAAAGTACTGCCGTCTGCACTTATTCTTGAATTTCCAATCATATCATTTTGATTAGAGCCTTTAATAGTTTGTCCCATTTGTACCCACGATGAGCCATTATATTGAAATACTCTTACAGCTCCTACATTTAAAACGCTGTTGGTGTCATATTGATCACTTGTCATACTAAAAATAGTTCCATCGGAACTTAGACTTACTAAAGGTACACTTCCAGTCAAGCCGATTACATCTTGTCCAATTTGTGTCCATGATGAGCCATTTCGTTGATATACTCTTATCCTACCTCTTTTATCACTACTACCCATCCAATTTGCAGTTGCAATAATATTGCCATCTGAGCTTAAAGCGCTATTAGCTAATCTGTCATTAGTGACAAGATCACCAACAAATGCTCCGACTTCATTCCATTGTGGAGGATTTTTAACTTTTACAATTCTGGTTGCTTCAGAAGAATTACCCGCAACATCACCAACGTTATATTTAACATTATATACACCAACAACAGCATTATTAATTGTGTTTGTAATAACTACATTATTACTAACGTCCCCATCTGTCAAATCTATAGCAGTAAACCCAGGTTCAACATATGAATCCCCTACAAACAATTCAATTGTTCCTCCAACCAAAGTAATCACCGGTCCTGTTAAATCTCCTATAACAACCGTTCTTATTACTTCTATTGCGTTATTTCCTGCAAAGTCTCCAACGTTATATCTAACACTATATGTTCCACCTGTAGAAGTGTCCACATTTCCATCTATAGTAATAAATGGAGTCAAATCAACATTCTCAAAATCTGTGGCATTAGCTCCTAACTCATTATAAGTTGAACCTTCAGGAATTTCTATATAAGAACCTCCAATTAATGTAATAACAGGAAGAGTTGTGTCATGCACAGTTATTGTACGTGTTTTTTGAATAGCTGAATTATTTGCATTATCCTTCAAATCATATGTTATATTATATACTCCAGGAGTACTTAAATCTACATTACTATTAATAATAATATTATTACTAATATCTTCATTATAATAATCTAATGCTGTATATCCGGGTTCTACATATGCATGATCTTTTTCAACAGTTATAGATAAATCTCCAAGTAAAGTTATTATAGGAATGACCGTATCTTCTACAATTACTGTCCTAGAAATAGACTTTATAACAATACCAAATTGATCTAATAAACTATATGTTAGTAGATAACTTCCTACAACATGTTCATTAACACTTCCATCACTTAATAAAGTGTATTCACTTGGATATACTACACCTGGCTCTGAATAAGGATAACCCTTTTCAATAGTAATAGTACTATTACCTGAAAGTTGAATGATATTAGTAGATACTTCATTTAAAGGCACCTCCAAATTATATTCATTTGTTTTATATCCAAAATCTACTTGTGTAACTCCACTTTGTAAAGAATCTCCTACATCTACAACCAACTTGTCTTGCAAATAATGCTGATTCGGTATATATCTATCTCTATACAACTTATTTGCACTAATTCCCTTTACACCACTAGGACTAACATTTATTATACCACGCATATGTGCATGATTTTCACACTGATATTGATATTTATTTACTGTTGTATCTGTCGGAACTGTCCACGTCAAATTATATGTTCCATCGTTATTTTGACCACCAGTGTCTGCCCTTACTACACCTGTGAGTGGTGCCATATGTTGACCTTGGTCGTTGTATTCAGTTATCTTTATAGGATGTGATACAAGTTCTACATACTCACCTACTACATATATTGTTAATGTAGATCCACGAACAGCATTAATTGTTCCAAACAAACTACCATTACCACTAGAATCACTCGTTATGTATTTGTATACTGAATTACCAGGACCTATGTATTCAGAATCTACCGTTATAGTAACAGGCGACAAAACCCAACTACTACTAAATAAAGCGTCTAAACTACGATTCCAACTTTCACCATTATTTGAATAAATAAAACTGTTTGTACCTTCTCCACAAGCCATCCACCACTTTCCATTATATTCTATATTGTTTCCTCTTGTACTAAATGATTGAAGACCAATACCTACCCATGTTAACCCACCATCTTGTGAAGTTGCTATAGTATTTGTACCTTCTCCTACAGCCATTAATTTATGATCATCGTAAGAAATACTATTTCCTTGTGTAGAGAATATTGTTAAACCTAATCCCACCCAAGTTGTGCCATCTTCGGAATAAGCTAAACTATTTGTACCTGATCCTGTAGCTAACCATAATTTACCTGTAAAAATTACACAAGTTCCTCTTACACTAAATATTGTGTTGGAAAGACCCGTCCAAGTAATTCCATCTGTAGATTTTGCTATTGTATTTGTACCTTCTCCAACAGCTATCCAAATTGACCCATTATAATAACAACTATTTCCTTGTACAGAAAATATAGAATTTCCTAAACCTCTCCAATTAAATCCATCATATGAATATCCAATGGTATGATCTGTACCAGAACCAAGCGCAACCCATTTATTTTTATCATAATGTACATCTTTTCCTTCTATAGAAAATATAGATTCACCTAAACCTGTCCAATCCAACAAATTCAAACTATAACCAATTGTGTTTGATCCCTTTCCAACAGCTACCCACATGTACCCATTCCAAAATACATTTGTTCCGTATTCAGAAAATACAGAATTTCCTAAACCATTCCAGCGTATACCATCTACAGAATATGCAAGAGTGTTTATTGAATCTTCCATACATGCCAAAACTGGATGTTGAATATTTATATGCGGAGTTTTAGAATCATAAGAAATATTTGAAACATGAGAATCAAACACAGATTCTGTAATACCCGTCCAATCATTTCCTCCAAGAGAATAAGCTAAAGTATCTGATCCTTCACCTCCAATCAACCATCTAAATCCATTCCACACAACAGAATTTATTTTATTCATCTTGTTTGTTACTGAAGTATTCCAATCAATACCATCTATTGACTCAACCAAAGTATTTGTAAAAGACGGTGAAGAAATTGAATCTGTTGTTAAATCCCACGTTTGGATCTTATCTGATTCACCTGTTGGAGGTTCAATAATAGCGCTAGTAGAAGGTGTTTCGCTGAAAGACGCGTTCGAAATATCTGCACCATCAAAACGATTGTATTGTTTACCTTGCGTTATAACTGGAGTAGAATACAATACTACGTCATCTTCATTCAATAATTCAATAACACAACCATTCAATACATCATCCACAACTACCTCAGAATCACCTGTTGGCGAATATACAACTATTGATTGTATATTACTTGGAGTGTATTCTTCGGCTAAATTAACGGTAATGGATTCACTTGAACTCATATATAATATTTATACGTATTTTTATAAATATTATTACTTCAAATTTGTTAGACAAAAAGTTATAGAACAAAAGATTTCTATCTACACAGCCAGCTGTGAGGCGACAGATGAAGAGTCCCCTCCGTAGACAGCTGTTCCCCAAGTTACTACAGACCCGTCATCCTTCGACGCAGCAAAGACGCTGGAGCCAGGGTAGATCGCAGACACACCGCTGCTCAAAGATGAAGACACAGACGAAGAGTCTCCTCCGAGGGTGGAAGAACCCCAAGTTACTACAGACCCGTCATCCTTCAACGCAGCAAAGGCGCTGGAGCCAGGGTAGATCGCAGACACGCCGCTGCTCAATGAAGAAGACACAGACGAAGAGTTTCCTCCGTAGGTGCCGTCGCCCCAAGCAATTACAGAGCCGTCTGTCTTCAACGCAGCAAAGGCTCCCATAAAAGTAGAGTATATCACAGACACTCCGCTGCTCAACTCTGGCACATACCCTGTTATGTAGCTCATGTTTCCTCCCATGTCGTTATGTCCCCAAACTACTACAGACCCGTCGGCTTTTAATGCTGCGAACGCGCTTCTATTAGAGGTAATCGATACGACGTTGTTTAAACTCGACGACACCGACGACGAGTCTCCTCCCTGGGCGCTAACCCCCCAAGAGACTACAGAACCGTCGTCTTTCAACGCTGCAAACGCTTGAGGACCCGAATAAATAATAGACACTCCGCTGCTCAGCGACGACGACACAGACGATGAGTCACCACCTTTACTCGATGAGCCCCAAGTCACTACAGAGCCGTTTGTCTTCAAAGCAGCAAACGCTCCGTCTGTCCCGTATATGACAGAGACGTCGCTACTCAAAGACGAAGACGCAGACGAAGAGTCTCCTCCATTGTTAGAGTCACCCCAACTCACCACAGAACCGTCTGTCTTCAAAGCAGCAAAAGCATTCTTATTTGTGTAGATTGTAGACACGCTGTTCAAGGACGGAGGCAGTGATGAGGAGTCTCCTCCGTAGTAGGAGTGACCCCACGTCACTACAGACCCATCATTCTTCAATGCAGCAAAGGCGTAAGCATTAGAGTAAATATTAGACACGCCGCTGCTCAAAGATGAGGACACAGACGAAGAGTCTCCTCCGAAGCTAGAGTCGCCCCAAGTTAATACAGAACCGTCGTCCTTCAACGCAGCAAAGGCGTAGCCGCCAGCATAGACTTCAGAGACGCCGCTGCTCAAAGACGACGACACAGACGAAGAGTCTCCTCCGTAGTCAGGATAACCCCAAGTTACTACAGATCCGTCTGGCTTCAACGCGGCGAAGGAGTAGGCGTTTGAGTAAAAGAAAACTTCACCTGATCTTACTTCTACAGTTCGCACAACTTCTGTCGCCGTGTTTCCTGCTGGATCTGTAACATTATATGTTACATAATATGTTCCAGCCGTTGTAATATCTACTGGATTGTTTACAACAATAGATGAAGTTAAATTATGGCTGTCAAAATCACTAGCAATAGCACCTAAATCATTATAAGACGTATCTACATCAATCGTTACACTCGCATCACCATTTAATGTAATAACAGGAAGAATAGTATCTTCTACATTAACTATTCTTGTAATACTCGATGACACACCATATGAGTCAGTTACACTATAAATCAAAGTATATGATCCAACAACATTTATATTTACTTCACCAGACACAATAACTTGACTTGTTATATTTAATCCATTATAATCAACTGCCGTAGCACCAGCATCGTTGTAAGACATATCCTTTTCACTATTTATTGGAGAACTACCAATCAAACTAATAGTTGGTAAATAACCAGAAAATCCTGTTATTTGATTATCTATTAAATTATTTGCCAAATTATTATTTAAACCAGAAGATGTGCTCGCTGTACCATTTGTAGCAACATTTGTTCCATTTACCCACATTTGTACTTCAGAAATATGTTCTAAATTTATACCATTCACATTTGGTGTATAATTGTCCTGTGAAACTCGTCTTACACGAATCTTTTTCACATCTGTACTAGTAGTTCCACATGCTAACCATTTATGTCCATTATAACCCACACTTAATCCACTTGTCAAAGGAGTATTTACTACATTTGTCCAATTAATTCCATTTAAAGAATAAGCAATCGCATTTGTACCTTGACCAGTTGCCACCCACATTTTATTTTTATATAATATTGCAGTTCCACTTGTTGAAAATATTGTTTTACCCAAACCACTCCAATTTAAACCATCATTTGAATATGCAATAGTATTATTTACACCTGATCCTACAGCAATCCATAATTCACCATTATGTGCTACTCCATTTCCACTTATTGAAAATATAGAAGTTCCAAGACCTATCCATGTTAAACCATAATCATAACTATATGCAATGGTATTTGTAGAACCCGAACCACAAGCAATCATTAAATGATGTGTTTGATCAAACCCAAGACCTTGGACAGAAGTCTCAAACAAAGTTGATTGTACACTTGTCCACGATTTACCATCTTCTGAATAAGCCAAATTGTATGAACTGTCTACTGGCGCTACTCCTCCAGCAATCCAATATTTGCCATTATAACAAGAAACCTTTCCACTATCAAAAATATTGTTGGAAATATCATTCCAAGTTATTCCATCCGGACTCCAAGACATCGTACGTGAACTATCTTCACCAACTGCAACCATATGTGTTTTAGGAAATATTATACTATGATCATACTTATAAGCTAATCCAACTAATTTAAAATTAATATTATTATGTAAAGTCCAAGAAATACCATTTTCAGAAGTATACATAGTTGTGCCTTGAAGACCTCCAACAATATATATTGTTGAACCAGCATGTCCTACAAAAACACAAGAAGATGTAAATAAACTTGTTGCATAAGAGTGCCAATTAATTCCATCAAAAGAATATATTACTGTATTTGGTCCTTCACCACCCGCTATAAAACGATCACTTCCATAATTTATAGAAAAACCAGAACTAATTAATGTTTTTCCTAATCCAGTCCAGTTTATACCATTACTAGAATAAGCTATACCATTTGATGATCCTTCTCCAACACTTACATACTTACCTTTAAAATAAACTACTGAATTACCTCTGAAAGTAAATATTGAATTTCCTAAACCTGTCCAATTTATACCATCCGAAGAATGTGCCAAAGTATTTAAACCACTACCACAACTTACCCACATATTATTTCCATAAAATACAGAATTTCCTACTGATAAAAATATAGACTTACCTCCTCCAATCCATTCTATACCATCATATGAATATGCTACTGTATTTGATCCTTCGCCTACTGCTACATATAAACCATTACCATAAGCTATACTTTTTGCTTTTGTAAATATTCCATTACAACTTGCATCATTCCAATAAACACCATCATATGAATATAATATCGGCGTTGGACCTTCACCTATAGCTATATATGTTTCTGTTTTATTTATAAAAACACTCTCACAACTTGTTAAAGAACTACTTATATCATACCAATCATTTCCATTATATGAATACAATAAACCTCTATTTGTTGTTGTTGTTGCTCCCAAAATAAGTTGATCATTACTATCTACAATACGTAATAATTGTGATTCAGATAAAACATTCAATCCATCATAATCCGTTTTTACATAATTGTCTTTTATAAAATTCTTCTCTGTATAAGTTTGTGTTATTGTTTTTACACTTATATTGGTAAAAGAAATATCCTTTTCTATTATTTTATTATTTACCATCAAAGAAGTTATGTCATTTGCAGATAATTCAATACTTGGATTATTGCTTTCATCACCTACAATCAGAAATCTCTCTGCTGTAACTTTACCAACAGATTGAAATAAAGTATTACTATTAATGGACATATATACATTAATAATAGAAAAATTATAAAAAACACCAACTAATTATATTGTCTATACAGCATAATCAAAAGTAGTAAAACTATATTTTGGTAACTTTTTATAACTATCTGATGTGTTTGTACAACACTCACAGTCACAGTCTGTACAACAGTCACATATATCTTTTACAGTAATGTTATACAACTTATTTGATAATTCTGAAGATTTTCTTCCTAACCAAACTGCATTTATTGGATCATTCGATTTCTTTACTACATCTTGAAAACCGGCTTCTTCTAAATATTTACTAATGTTTGATTCATAATAATTGTATATATGGGGCTCTGTTACTTCAAAAGCCCACTTACGAAATTGACTTAATAATGCATCTCCCTTTAACACTTCTGGATCAAGATCAACTACAGTTAATACTCCTCCAGGACTTAATATACGCATCATTTCATCTAATATTATTTGTGTAGCCTTTGGAGGAACTTCGTGAAATAAAAAATTACAAACTATCAAATCAAATGTGTTTTCTGAAAAAGGAGTCTTTTCAGCATTTGCATGAACATATTCTATATTTGCATTCTGTTTTTCTGAACGAAATGCTCCTATAGAAATAAAATAAGGACTCAAATCTAAACCATATATATTGGAAACTTGCGGAAAACCTTTCTTTAAATATTCTGTTGAAATACCACCTGAACATCCCACATCTAAAATACTTTCGAGACTATCATACAATTCAGTATCACGAATATACGACTTTATGTTTTTAGATACATTATAACGAACCCATCTTTCAGAATCCAAAGCACATACTCCTTTCCAATAATTTGCACACATAGATAAAGATGCTGCCTCATTCTCTTGAGCTGCCAACCAATTCATATTACCTTCATCATAACCATGAAATGGCTTCAAAAAATATTCAGGATATTTTACTGTTGTATCCTCTAGTTTTGATTTGAACTCTTCAAGTTCCGCAAAATTTGTAGGAATTTTATAATAATCTGTTAGTTTTTCCCAGTCAATACCTTTCAATATTGCTCTATTTATAAACCATCTACGGGCTTGTTCTTTTAAAGGCGTGCTTATCAAACTCCACATAGGAGGCACTTTATCATCATTCAAAACCATATTATTTATTCTTTTTGTAGGATTCAAATGAAAACATCTTACACTAATTATCAAAAATAATATTTTTATTATATTTAATAAAAAAATCATATTTTACATAATATATGTATTTTGCCTTTATATTTATATCGACTCATTATTTAATACGCAAATAAATAATATACAGCTGCCAAATTTGAAATAGTACACCATAAAGAACCATACGCACCATTTGATATTACGAAAATAAATGGAAATATTACGAAAACTGCAAAGAAAATGTGTTTCCAAACTGGATAGAAAATGGCAGTTACATATAATATCAATTCCGGATAACTAACCTCTTTTGAAGCCCAAACTGGAGAAGATAATTTATTTTCACATACCGATTTTGAATAACCATTAAATCTATAAAACAAATATATTGAACCAATAAAAGAAACAATATTAAGTATCATATTCTTTCCTTTATTGAAAACAAGAGCGTTGAAAAATAACATCCCACTTAAAATTAATGGAACAACTATAGATGTTACAAAATAATTTATATAATTCTTTTTCATCTTAATACTCCATAATATGAAATCCACCAGCTGCATACTAGAAAATATCATCAAAAGATATACGTTATTTAACTGTATAAAATTCAAAGTACGCGTATTTATTACATATAAAGATGCCGCCCATGAAAATACAAACGTACCTAAACTTACTTCCGAACTAAAACACATCAATACTACTATATTTAATGTTTATATATATATATGAAATCAAACAATAAAATTAAAAATAAAACCAAGAGATTTAGGTCAAAAATAAAAGGAGGTATGCCTGTTCGTGAACGAGATTTTCTTGATGCAATTAAACAAGGTAATCTTGATAAAGTCAATACACTTTTGAACGAATACGAATATATTGTTAAATCCGTTGATAATGGGGGCTGGACACTTCTACATCATGTATGTATTCTGAACAGAAAAATAAAAGTTGACAAACAAATTGCGTTTGCACTGATTGATAAACGTGCTGATGTGAATGCTCGTACTCAGGAAGGATATACACCAATAGGTATTACATGTAGGATGGGAAAGACTGAACTAGCCGTTGCTCTTATTGAAAAAGGTGCTAACATAAACATTAGAACTAATAAGGGAAATACACCTCTTCATATTGCATGTTTATATGGTCATGATGAAATAGCCATGGCTCTTATTGATAAGGGTGCTGATATTGAATCTATGAATTATATTAATTGCACACCTCTTAATTTGGCAGTTCTACATTTTGGTTCTGAAAATAATAATATAGATGTTATAATGGGTCTCATTAATAAAGGTGCTGATCCTCTTAAGAATAATGATAGTAATTATTCAGCTATTGATTATATGGTTGATAATAAATTTCTAAAAGATTTACCCGAAATGCAACCTATTATTATCAACGGACTAAGAAATATCTATAAACCTAAAAAAGGAACATGTAATATATGTATGGAAGAAAATACTACTCTAATTGAATTACCTTGCAACCATTCTTTCTGTCCAGATTGCATTACAGAACTTTGTAAAAAACAAGAGTTTCAATACAGTTATGAACCGGATGATCCTGCCTATGAACATACTGTAACTATAAATGCAAGAAAATGCCCTGAATGTAGAAAGGAATTTAAAACAACATTTTGTACTATAGCATTAAAGCTTCAAAATGGGGAAATTAGTCAATCAGGTGGTAAAAAATTGCATAAGAAACATAAAACCAAAATACGTAAGAATACAAAACGCAAAACCAGAAAAACTATTCGTTCATAGACATTCGTAATGTTTTTAATACAAACTCTTGTTTGTTTGACTGTTTCGCAATAAACTCTTTCATATTTTGAATCGTTTGTATGTAATCCGCTTGATTATATATTTTCAATAAAAATTTGAAAAACTTGACATCATTTTTTCCATTAAAATTCAAAGAATTATTATTATGTTGGATACACCATTCAACGAAATCGTTGATTTTATAAAAAAACGCCGATTTGAAAATAAAATAAGCCATTATATTCGTATTTTCTTTATATTTTTCATTACGTTTTTCAATAGACTTTGCGTCTTTTCCCCATAATTGATAATATTCAATATCCATAAAATCCAATATTTTAGCACACTGAAATTGAGAAAATAAAGACTCATAAAATACCATTTTTTCCATTTTATCAAATCTACTATCTTCATTCTTAATATTTAATGTAATAACCATTATATTTAATATTTCAGCCCAAACTTCAGTATATGTTTCATAAAAAGCCGGATCATTTTTAACAGGAAATACACTATGAATCATTTCATTTAATCGTATTTGATTCTTTGCTGAAAAATCCAATCCAAATGTATGAAACGTTTCATGTATTAAAACCTTGAACCACTCTTCTGTACGATATACATAAATATCGTTAGATGTACGTTTCATATTACACGCAAATGTAAATGCTGTATTTGCATTCGTTTCATCAATTATTGTCTTTGATGAATCCGGCAATTTCTTTTTATGATCCGTGAAATATAAATAAATATTTATATTCGGAGAACACAATTCTTTTATAAAATGAATTAAAGTATATATCCATATTTTTATCTTCTTCAACACCCTAGGAAATTGCTTTACATCAGATTTTAAAGAAGATAAATACACATTAATCTTATGATTACTATCTTGAGAACCTATGGAAAATTCATATTTACGAAAACTTTCTAATGATTCACATCTTTGTTGAAGTTCATCGTCAATAATCTCATATTTATCACCTTTTGGTAATTCACTTAAAACTGTATGAACAACACGAGGATTCCATATTGAAGCTGTTTCCATTAATTTAAAAATCTTCTTTAAAAATGTTCTTGACTTTGATGAAAATATATCTGTTTCTTTTTTAAATTCGGAAAAAAACTCTTTTATTTTCTTTGAATCTTCTTTATAATTCATTTTTACTGGAATATATATTCAATAAAGATTTATATCTCTAAATTGAGTTGTGTTAATATTATAATAAAACTATTATAATTTTATTTTTTCTTAGATGACTTACGTTTGTTTTTTCGTTTATTCTTTTTTCTAACGGTTTTTTTCCTTTTTCCACCTGTAAATAATGATGCTCCATCTGTTATATTGTATTTATATTCTCTAAAAAATGTCTTTAATTTTTCACTATCAATATTAAAACACTTTAATATTTCTGGAAAATTAGGGTCATCTTTTCTAAACATTAATTTATCTTTATCTATTTTTCCTTTATCTATTGTAGCAACCGACTCACCTGAAAAAACAGATGAACCACTTACTTCAGTCTTTATATATTGTTTCTCAACTAAATGATCATATAAAGCACTATATGCATCTCTTTTATCTCCTTCAGTATAATCTTCATTCCAAATCAAACCTTTTTTCTTTGTTTCACAATTTGGAATAAGAGTTAATATATTCTTCTCTTCTCCTTGTTTAATAAAATTAGTTTCGTTAATTTGATTATTTTCTACTTGTTGTGTTTGACTTATACCCTCATCTACTACATCTGAAACATCATCACTACCTACAAAAAATGAGAATACAGTATCCATTTAGTATATATATATTAGTATATTATTAAAAAATTGATTCAAATATATTATATTAGTCTTACACATACGTATTAACAATAAATATGGGAATAAAAAAATTAAATAAATTCTTATTAGACAATTGTAGTGTTCGTTCAATTCGTAAATTGTATTTCAGAGAATTAGAAGGAAAAACTATTACTGTAGATATAAGTATATACATGTATCACTTTTTAGGAGACAATACATTAATGGAAAATATGTACACTTTCTTGTCCATTTTAAAATATTATTGTGTGATTCCTATATTTATATTTGATGGAAAACCTCCGCCAGAAAAATGGGATCTAATCAAACAAAGAAATAGCGAACGAAGAGATGCTAAACATAAATATTATGAACTTTTAGAATCAGGAACATCTGTTTCTCCAGAAGAACTTGAAACACTACGCAAAAAAATGGTTAAACTCACACAAGAAGATATTTCTCAAACAAAACAACTAATCGATGCATTCGGATTCACATATATTGATGCACCTAAAGAAGCTGACCACTTATGTGTATCTTTTGTTAAATCTGGTATTGCATATGCGTGTTTGAGTGATGATTGCGATATGTTTTTACTAAATTGTCCAAAAGTTATTCGATATTTAAGTCTTATGAAAAAAAGTGCCGTAATATATGATACTGAAAATATATTACGTGAATTAAAAATCACACATAATGACTTTTTGAAAATAATGGTATTAACCGGAACCGATTATAATTTAGATCAAAAAAGATCATTAAAAAATTGTCTGGATTTATACAAACAATATAAATCCGATGATACATCTTTAATAGAAGACTTTCATTATTGGATATGTCATAAAAATCACGCAAAAAGCAAAGACGAACTTGATTCACTTTGCAACATGTTTAATATGGATATTATTATGCAAGAATATTATCAAATTATGGAAGATTATTTAAACGGTGAAAATAAAAAAAACGATATAAACAAAATCAAACAACTTATGATTCCATATAATTTTATATTTGTTTGATTACATTATTGTAGATACATAACATCCCTTATAATCTTCAATACCTGTATGACACAAATTTATGGATACATCTACATATATTTCACCTTTCAATTTTGTCCATCTACTACAAAATAACCAATCTTCGGAAAAATAATGACCATCTTCTACACCACAATCAAATAAAGCATATGCATGTTCATTTTCTTCTGGTCTTAGAAAATTTACATCATCCACATATTTTGTTGAAGGATAAGATTTCATCATTTTTTCTAATACCGGTCTATGAATCATCATAAAACCTGTTGCAAGATGCTTTACACGAGCCATATTTTTATCTATTTGTAAAACTGAATCTAAATAATTTATATTGTATCTTAATAAATTTGCTTGAATCATTACACTATCGCTCAACATATTCTTTAATTGAGAATTATTTTTCTTCTGTAACATAGATTGGATTACATTTGAATTATATGGATTTTGAGGATCACCCATTAATTTATTCCAATCATAATTCTTTAAAGGATAAATACCACCGACCAACTCTTTCTCACACAATAATAATTTCATTATGTCCATAGGTTCCCAAGTTATATCATTATCAATAAATAAAAAATGTGTTGCACTTTTATCTGTCATCGCACGTGCTATCAAATTATTTCTTGCTCTTGATACCAAACTATCATTCTTACAAAATTCCACTTTTAATGGTATCTGAAATTTACGAAACAATTCTGTAGTTCTCATTAAAGAATGTACATAATTTACATAACAAAGACTACCAAAACACGGTGTCAATATATATAAAACGGGATTATGTTTAATTTTAAATGCATTTATCTTTTGTTCCATAGTTAAATTCTCTGATCGATTCTCTTCAATAGAAGGCTTTATTTTAGTATTATCTATTTCTTCTGCATTATCTTCATCGGCTATTTTATATTTTACGTTTTCTTCTTCTACGGTATCAAGCTTACTCATATGAATATTACACATATTGAATATTTAAGTAGTTTGTAGAAAAAATTGATATACTTTTTTAAACTAAAATATATTACATAATATAAAATCAATATGAATTTAACCAACGAACAATATCAAAATTTGGAATTAGAATGGATCAACTTATTAGAAATGGCTCCAGATGAATTCCCATACCGGTCATTCGATAATTATTATAATGTAAAAAAATATTTATTAGTAGAACTTATTGATGTTGAATTCAAACGCAATCTAGCAATTAACTTTTGCTATATGCCAGAAACCAGCAACGAAAGTGAAGTTTATATACTTTCAAGACTACAATCATGGTGTCATCAAAAATTATTGGCTCAATTAGGAGGTATTAAACACTTTAATAATTTTATACTTTTATATCAAGAAGAATATGGTCATGCAGAAGCATTCACTTATTATCATGAAATCAGAAACCAAATGATGACCGTATATAGAAATAGAAATAACGATGAATATAGTAGAACTTTCTATTATATACCACAAAAATTTCCCACAAGAGAAAAATGGACAATAAATATTTCAATACTCAATTTGGATTCCAGTAAAAAACTCAAACAAAAATTTACTTGTCCCATTTGCCTTGATGATCACCCTCTTATTCAAACTATTATAACAAACTGTAATCATAACTTCTGTAAAAATTGTATATGTGAACATATCGATACATTTTCAAATAAAAATATACCTAATTGCCCTATGTGTAGATCCGATTTACATAAATTCGAAA
>Ga0257110_1000089_pt1 | contig 49866 bp, 47 predicted proteins | sample LP_taG_7_FD_190184 | JGI IMG/M metagenome (GOLD analysis project Ga0257110, IMG submission 190184) | Marine microbial communities from Northeast Subartic Pacific Ocean, Canada - LP_J_2015_P26_10m | ecosystem: Environmental > Aquatic > Marine > Oceanic | place: Canada: Northeast Subartic Pacific...
TATATTTTACAGTATAAATATTAAATAAATTGATTTGAAATAAACACAATATGAAAATGTAATATTATATTTAATTATTGAAATGGAAAATCATAAAGTAATGCCTTCATCGTCCGCTGTTGAATCACGACAATTAATCAAAAAACAGAAAGTATTAATCAACAAATTAGTTGGTCGAGTGGAAATACTAAAAAAAAGGTATAAATTCCTAAAAACAAAGTACATCGAATCACAAGATAATCTTAACTTGTCTAATGAAGAACTAGAATTGTATAAATCATATTGTAAAGGCGTAACCCATATGAAATGGGATTAGTTATTCATAATAATATTACAATCAAAAACCAATTAAACTTAATAATTTATTCATTTTCATTTTTGATTGGCCTCGCTTTCCCTAGTGTTGGGCTAAGTACAAATAAATTCCATTTTTTTTTTATTTTCGTTTTCCTAATTTCTTGATCTATTTTTTGTATAGTTTCTTGATCTAATTTTTGTATAACATTCACCATTTTACTTGAAAACATATTTATAAATATATTACAAATGTTTTATAAACAATTAACTTATTCCTTAATTTCAATTTATTTTTTTTTGTAACTATGTCCGTGTGTATGTCTTCTTCGATACGCATTTTCATCTACATAATTGTTTCTAGGTACAAGGTAATTATTATATCGTTGTCTCACACGTGTTGTTATACTGGAATTTGATCCTTCAGTATCATTATCTACGTCCATTGCATATGAATTATTAAGAGGCGTGGAATGTCGGCGAGAAGGTCGTTCGACATGAATAGTTCTACATATAGGGCATCTTTGATCTCTTGCTAACCATTTTGAAATACACAAATTATGAAAACTGTGATTACATCCCAATCGTTTTCTATTATCAGATATCATTGATAAACATATAGAACATTTGTCAGGAGTATAGAAATAATTATGAACAACTTCTTTTTCATCTAATTGCTTTGTTAATTTTGAATTTTCTGGTGAAATAGGTGGGGATATATAATCCGGCATTCCTGGCTCCTGTAGTCCCGATCGACGGGCTAGTCTGGATTGAGCGATTGACATCATTTTAACAATATCAATCATTTTAAATGTAAATTCACCATATCTTCCTTTTGCCGTAAGAGAACCTTGACAATAACTATCATTGTATTTCAATATGGTAAAATAATAATTTCCATTTGGTAATACATTACCGTTTATATCACAAATAGAAGTCGGGCAACTTATAGTTGTTTTTATTTCACTATCATACACATTTTGACATTCCGTCAAAGTATCTTGATTTTCGCATTGTCGTTCCATTTTAAGATAAAAATATTATATTATAACATTTTTAACTTTATGATATTTTAAATAAACACCGTGTGTTGATATAAACTCCAATCTTGTTTTATAAACCCAATTGTTTTTATTAAAGTTGCCTTTACAAATCGATGAGTACGGATATCTAAATGATTATCAATATTATTGTATAACTTCTCTTGAATTTCTTCAATATTTATCACACTCGAACACTTGCTTCTGGTATTTTTGTTATTTTTTCGGTTGACAGGATTCCCAATATCACTATAGTAGGCTGCTAAATAATGATTGATTCGATTATCAATATGAGCAATTGCATGGTACACAAATAGGTCGATGTTTTTTGATTCCAATAAACACTCTACCGTCTTTTCAACAATAATAGAATAAGTGTTACTCTTGTTAATGAAATACTTACTGTAATTTGTGTGAATCAAAATATTAAATAAAATTGGATAAATAAAACACGACCCGTAATTATCATAGACCTGAAGATTAATTCCTAAATAGTTGTGTTGAGGAGATAGATCATAACATAGTCTCGTTTTTAAATTATAATACTGGTTGTATTCATTTAATGTGTTTACGAAAGACTGGTTTATTATGAAATCAATCGGATTATCAAATTTTGTTTTTTTAATACGATTGTGATTTTTTCCGATTGGTTTTTCGTGATAGTCTGTGTAAAACAAAGAGCCTCCATGAGAATTAATATAAAACATGTTATATTCGGAACAGTGATGTCCCTTTTTACTAACAGGATGTAGTATTATAAGTGTAGAATGAGTGACCTGTGTTTCTGTATCATGATCGTATATATAATTTTCCAAACTTAATGTAATAGTAATAACATCACCACGTTCCATACAATTGCTTATGTAGTCCAATGCGGACTGGCAATATACTTCATCATTTTCCAAAAACTCAACTGGTTGGTTCTCAAAATAAACAGATTTATTCGCTCGAGATGTATAAAGAAGTTTGTTGATATCAACTGACATATAACACTGTGATATATGTACATTTTTCTCGATGGCCGTGTATTTGTTTAATTCGTATATTTGTTTGTAGTAAGGAGTATCCGAATCTTGAGACGATAATCCATAGTCATATGCGTCTTTAAGTATAGCAGTAAACGTCGTGCGGGGGGTATTGATATTTTGTAAATTTATCATGGTTGTGTTTGGTATATATTCTATATTATGACTGTAAAAATTAATCAATTTATAAATAAGATATACCTTTATTTACAAACATCGCAAATAGTCTTATTTCCATTTCGCCTATTCTCTATATACTTTGTATTTTCAGCTATTCTTGCTGGAGGTAAATCATTATGTAAACATTTAATTGTCTTTTTACAAATATCGCTATAAAAGCGAGATTGCATCGCTATTGTATTGTTATATTTTAACCGATTTATCCTTGATTTCTGACTAGTTGCGCCGTATCTTCGATTCGTGTGATTTGACATTTTATAAACAAGTTTAGAACAATACTCTACTTTATTATTAGAAGGATCTGGATTTGTTGAAAAAAAAACATTTGACACGTCAGTCGCTCCGTGTAAGTTGTTTGGTGTATTTCTCTCATATACCATTGCTCGTTTATACATAACATTATAATGGTCGAAAATAAATGAGTGTTGAGGTATTCCATTTTTATTTAAATAGCTACGAATAGTAGGATCATAGCAAAAACAACCATTTGACCCAACTGCCAGTGAAATTGGATCTTTTTGGACTTTAACATTTGTATCGCAATTGTCACAATTAATTGTTTTTCTTACATGATTGTACGGCATGCGAAATGGAGGGGCATCGCAACTTGAACGGCCTGTATTTATATTAGAATTATTTCTAACTAGTTGTCGAGGGTTCTCTCGTTTTGAAGCATATTTATTATTAAAAATATTCATAGTGTACATCATTATTCCTATTTAATTTATATTTATATATACAAATTAAATTAAAATATACATTTTATTTTATGTATTAATACATAAAATTCAATTAAAGCCTTGTACATCGATTATTGTATGGATATCCTCCAATAACACGATGTTTGGCTGTATTTTGAGGACAATTTACATCTGTTGCTTCATTATAACTTCCAGTAAATCTAGGTTTGCCTCCAGTATATACTCCTGTACATTTTGTAGGGTCACCATCGCATTTATTTACATTAGTAATCGTATCGTATTTCAATCGTTCCAATCTACCGCTACTTGTAACTGCTCCTTGTTGCATAAATTTCTCATTATTTGGTTTGTAATGAGTCTTGTTACAGTCTAATATTTTACCGTCAATTCGCTCTTTTAAATATTGTCCGATAGTATGAGTTTTTGTACCAGATGACATGGCGCGATATCGTGTTCTTAGTACAAATCCCACCATCTCGTATACAGAATCAATGCCAATACAGGTTCCGTCTAAATTACATACTTCTATTGCTTCTGATTCAGTATCATGCGTTGATATTACTGTACCTGCTCCCCATCCACTGTCATTGGATCGATCATAAGTATAATCAGACATTACTGTATTATCCCTAACTGTACAGACATTAGGTAGTTTTTTTTCATAAGTAATCGATTTTTTATTTTTTAAATGCTCTGCATATGAATAAGAGTATGGTCGATTGTTTGGCTGTTGCCCGGATCTAATGATATTAGCACGCGTTCGTTGTTTTTCAGGACACCTATTTTTATAAACAGAATCATTTGGTATTAAACTTATAGTCTCGACCTTTGACTTTGATGTAGTTGAGCAGCAAGAAATGTCTTTATATTTCAACATTATATATATAATACATATACACATTTTATTATTACTAATTACACGTGAATTGATGACGCGAATTTTATAATACGTAAAAATATATTTCTAAATATAAAGTATATGAATGTACAAATATTATTAATTATATTTTTTCTATTTATTATCATAAATCATTTATTGAATCATATTATTTTCCCCAATATTGAACAATTTGTAGAATCAATGGAATGTAATCCAAATAAAAAGTCTAAGAACTCTGTATGTTTTAAAAAGAAAATGAGCGATAATAAAAGTATGATAATTGAATTACAATCAACGATGAAGGATTTAATGGAAAAAGCAACAAAATTAGTATCTAGTAATAAGGGTCATAATAGTAAAATAACACAAACAACGAAAAATATTACAAAACTTAAAAATTCGGAGGAAGGTAGGGGCGTTGACAATAGTGATGCTTGTAAAAAACACCCTGAAGCGTGTTAAAAATTATTTTCCCTATATGATATATATGTTATCTAATTATTTCATAAAACTATTAATATTTTTGTTTTTGGTTCTTTTTATTAGTCAGTTAAATAAGCTATCTCTGTATAAAATATTCAATAGATTTAAGGCTACCGTATATGAAGGAATGGACGAGTGTTCTCAAAATGAAAAGGATGAACTATACAAACAAAAAATTAAGATTAATGAAATAAAAGAAAGTTCTGCCAAAATACGAAGTAGGATTAAGAATTTAGAAAAAGAAATTCAAAAAAATGAACAGGGTATTACCGAAAATAATGGTAAATTAAAATCTATTGTTGAAAAATCAAAACAAGAACAATCACAGGCTGTAAAACAAAGTGAATCTATTAAATATTAATTATAATAATAATGATTATAAATCATTTGTATTATATTACTTACGGGGTGATAACAATTCCAGACAAATATTCACTGTCGATCAAATCATTCAATCGTCGCTGTCTTGTATATTCTAGATCTAAACTCTCTTCATAATTCCTCAAAGTGAAATCATTAATTAAATCCATTTCAAATAATATTTTATTATGTTTTAGAAATGTAACAATATAGAAAATTGGTTCAAAGAATATCATAACCGTTGATAATGTAATAAAAATAGTCAGCCACATAGTACTATCTCGTATGGCCAAATATAGCAATGGAAATTTAAATATAAAACAAGTATAAAAACCCCAATTTTGCATTTGTTTTTTTAAAAATGTTTTTTTTCTATATACATATTTACAGCAATATAATATATAAAATGACATAAACAGCAATGATTGTAAAAATAAAATGGTATCGTAATATACGCAATATGAAATGGAATTATATGTTTCAGGATTTTTATTAATATAAGAAGTAATATTATTATTTTTTCCTATTATTGTTTTTAGAATTACTTCATCATTCATTTTATCAATCTGCGTCATAAAATAAGTAAATATGAATGGACATAAAATAACGGCCACGATAGTGCAAAATTTATGTACTTCTATTTGCGAACGAAATTCATATGGAAATTGATGTTTAAAACGATATTTATATCTACATTCCATACATAATTCGAAGGCGGGGTGGTCTATATTTTCATTTCTCCATCGGTTTAAACATGAACTGTGAACAAATTTACTGGTTCCTTTACATCTACATGGCCATATAAATGGATTTTCAACTGTTTCTTCCTCAAAACATATTCTACATTCGTTTTCTTCAATAACAGTTGTTATATTGGGATTATATGTACGACATACAATGGTATTTTCAGAACAAATGTTATCTTTAATTATTTCATCTATAATATCCTCTATAACATCATTGACAATTATACTGGTTTTCACTGACTTATCAGGGATTAGATTATATTGTTTATATTTATATTTGTTTTTTAATTTTATTAATTCATTCATTCGTGTATTTATTAAGTAAATTAATTTTATATAGTTATTATATAAATGAGTTTTACAGATTTAACCAATAATAAAAAAAATATGGAAAATTTTGTAGGAAATGTAGTAAGTAAATCTCAATCTAATATTAATAGTAAAAAACAAAAAGGTGGAACAAGTTTTATAGGAAAAGATTTTAACTATTCTGCTGCTATAAGAACACCAAGTGAATTGGGTATGAGTCCTAGTGGAAATATGAATGCTTTGGCAGCAGATATTGCTGGTTTAATTAATTATACAGAAGTATTAGTATCGGGTACTGGTAGGGCCATTAAAGGAAAACTAGGCAATCAATATTTTTTAAAAACACTTGCTAAATGTAAATTAGGAGGACGAGATGTTGACCGTTATTTATACATAAATAATGTTCCAACTGGTAATATTAAGATGGGTGGAGTATCTATGACTGGAGGACGAAGTAGAATGAGAGGACTTGTTCCTGGTATGATGGAAAATATCGGAAAAATCAATCCACTAGCAATGTTTCAAGCATTCTCAGAAGGCACGCCAGAATGCATCAGATGTCCTAAAAGCGTATGTCCCGTAACAGACGGTCCTTCTAATATGCCTATATCTAAAAGTGATTATAAAGAAGTAAAAGAATCGTTTCAAAATATCCGCAATAATTTTATTGGGAATAAAGATATTATTGCGAACTATCATAAGAAAAATTCCGAATTACATTCTATTCTTAAAAAAATTACTAACAATAAAATAGCAGTATCATATAATGCTGGATTATCATTGTTATGCGCATATATCGTTTACAGATTTCTCAGTAAAAAGTAACTCTCCTTTGTGTATTAATAAAACTGCTAAAACATAAAAGGCGGTTCCTATAAATAAATGAAAATAAATACCAGGAGTGTAGTCAACATTGAAGAAATTTAATAAAAGTTGATGTGGAGAGTATTTGTCAACTGGAATTAACCCCCAAAAAATGGCATTTAATAATAAAAATGATACAAATGCTATAATTAACATATATTAGTTAATAACTTAATATATGTTATTTTAAATATTTTAACTAGTATTTACTTTTAACTGTTTTTTTTACCCTAGTTATCTTGTTTCGATTTTTCGCACCATTCCTTTTACGCGTGCTTTTACTTCTACTTCTACTTCTACTTTTACTTCTACTCCTACTATTGCTTCTAGTATTATTTAAATTATTGTAAAAACGGTTCAATAAACTTTTTTCTTTTGACGAAGCAGTTGTTTCGTTACTTTGAATCTGTTCAATTCTTTCCATTATTTCAGAAAATGCGCTTATATAAGCAGAGCCATCATAATCAAAAATATCGCTCATTATATAATATAATTAGATATTATTGTATGTATTGGTTTAAAGGCGCTTGTGAAGTTCGAGTGCAACCACGGCACCAGATAATTGAGCGATTACATATGGCATCAAATCTTCTTTAGATAATTTACCACCTAAATACATAGCAAATGAAACAGCTGGATTAACGTGTCCGCCTGAAATGTTCCCAATAACTAAAATAATAAGGGCAAGAGTTAAACCAATTGCGATTGGCTGTCCTGTTGTTAAAATAATATAAACAAGAGCAATAGTTCCTATAAATTCAGCAATAAACTTATTCATTATATAATACAATAACATAATATCTTAATTGTTATTATGTTATGATTTCATTTAATTATTTTTGTTTTACAGACAACCCACTAAATGTCATATTAAAATATGTTCGCTGACTACTGTCTCCACTGTTCGAACCGACATTTTGGATCGTATTACCTACTTTATTTCCAAAAAGGGTAGGGGTATTACTTTCCGAATCTACGTATTGCGATAATCGTCGTTGAACGTGTTTCATCATTGCTACTCTACTAGAACCATCATTAGTAGGTCCCTTTGTAGTGTATGAATTTATAATTTTACTGATATTACTCATTTATATACTAATAATATAAAATAATTAACCGAAAGTAGATTCCCCGCAATAATTTATATATAAAAACCCGTCCTTATCTTGAGATTGTTCGTATACATGCTGTATTTCCATTGATGTTGGGACTAATCCCATATTTTCTACAAATAAATATATTGATTTTTCTGGAGAGATTCTAATTCTTTTTCTAATAACATACATGAATTCACCCATAGTAATATCAGTTGGTACTAAATATTTACTTCTATCTATATCTGGAATATCACTATTTCCTTTTGATTTTTCTACTATTATAGGAACCTTACCCGGGTGCTTCTGTCGTATTCTATAGGACTCGTCCAGTCTCTTATAAAAGTTGAATCTTTTCTTAAACTTAAAATACCCCATCTATATTATATCTAATTAAAAATAATAAAAAATGTCTAAATATATTTTATTTATTAATTTATAATTATTCTGTAATTATACGAGGTGCTATATTCATCGATATCAATTCCTGAAATAGTAATTTACACGCATATGGTAACAGTACTCGTTTAAAATCAACTTTGTTTTCACATGTATTACAATAATGTATATTCTTTTCTTGATTAAATACGGCGATTAAGCCACACTTATTACATGTATGAACTTCAAATTTATCACTCGCCCCATATATTCTATCCCTGGTAAACGCGCTGGCCCCATGACTTATCATACAATCGCGTTCCATTTCTCCAAATCTCAATCCACCGTCGCGCGATCTTCCTTCAGCTGGTTGACGAGTTAATACCACCATAGGTCCAATACTCCTACTGTGATTCTTATCATTCACCATATGTTTCAATCTCTGGTAGAACACTGGTCCGATAAATATATTGCTTTCCAATTGTTCGCCCGTCATACCATTATACAAAATTTCATTACCGTGCCTTTCGTAACCTAATTTCTGTAATTCCTTACATATGTCTACCACATGATGTTCATTGAAACTAGTTCCATCTCCAAATAGGCCTAATTGTAAGAGTACCTTTCCCATTACAGTTTCTTTTAACTGCCCGATAGTCATTCTTGACGGGATACAATGTGGATTAATAATAATATCTGGAACAAGTCCATTCCCACTTGTCGGCATTGATTCGTGAGGCAAGATCAATCCTATAGTACCCTTTTGACCGTGACGACTTGAGAATTTATCCCCAATAGTAGGTACACGGTATGTTCTAGTTCTGATCTTCGCAAATGTATAACCATCTCCGTTACGATTAATGTAATTTTTATCTACATATGTACTTTCTTTTGTTCTAAATACCTTACTTTGGTCTCTGTACTTAATTAACTTTGTATGGTCATTTCTGTTTTCTTTAATTGGAACCACCTTTCCAATAATAATATCTCTGTTTTCAAGAAGAGTGTTTTCTGGAACAACACCTTGGTTATTTAATTTATTGTAGTTGGCAAACTTCATACCCTTCGTTTTTGTTTTGTCGGCCTTACATCTTATTTCTTCGTCTCCTTGTATTTTTTTATCCTCATCTTTTTCTGTATGATACAATGTAGCTGAAAATAATCCTCTGTCTAAACTACTTTTATTAAATATAATACTATCTTCCTGGTTATACCCACCGTATACTCCAATGGCAACTATAACCATGCAACCAGACGGTATTTTATGTAAATTCATAATATTCATGATGCGTGTATCTACAAGTGGTCTGGTAGTATATGTTTGGACATACGCGGTTTTATCCATTCTTGTTCTAAAATTAGAGACATACATTCCCATCGCTTGTTTCCCTTGAGCACATTGGTATGTATTTCTAGGAGATTGGTTGTGTTCCGGGAATGGAATACAACTACCCAATAATCCAAATATACTACTACTGTGTATTTCACAGTGCGTGTGTGACGCAGTGTCGGTGAGTTTACGCTGACTGGTAGCAATATAACTAGAATTTTGCTCAGCCGGATCAATATATTCTATGGCCGATTCACCGTATTCACTGTTTATCAACATATCATTCCAATCAACCTTCTTAGAATTAATATCGTTTAATAGTTTACTATTTTTATTGATAATAATATTTGAGTTGGCTACTTTATATACGGGTCTAGTAAGACGACCAGCATCATTACAAATTTGTATCTCTTTATTTTTATAATCAAACACAATACTGGTAAATATATTAATCTTGCCACTGTATTTGCATTCTTTCAAATAATTAAATGTATCAATTACATTTTCAGATTCAATAATTCCTATCCAATTACCATTTACCATTAATTTCACCTCTCCGTGTAATTCCAAAGGGGTTTTACTTTCAATTGGAATATATTTATTCTTTATTACATTATAAATAGTATCTATATTTGAACGAATAGTAATGTGCGTCATATATCCAAGATTTTTAACAACACCTACACCGGCGCCTTCTGGACTTTCTGCCAAACATATAAACCCCCATTGAGTATTGTGTAATTTTCTAGGAGGGATTAGTTTGCCACTTTTATCAATCGGGGTGTTTACCCTTCTTAAATGACTAAGTGAAGATATATATGTCAGTCTACTCAATACTTGGGCAACGCCGCTTTTATTGGAATTTGTATTTTTTATACCAAAATCACCCGTTGCCAGCGCTCTTTTTATACCGTTTTCTATGGTTGTGGATTTAATAATTTTATATACATTTGTACTGTTAATAATATTTGTATAATTGTATGTAGATTTCCACGAACCATTATTGATTTCACGAATAATTTGTTTTGACATATCTTTTACTAATTTATTAAAATAATTTCTGAATAAGTTATTCAATAATACGCCGGCCAAATCCAACCGTTTGTTTTGATAAGAGTCTCTATCGCTTACTTTTTTCCACCCCAATGATGTTTGTACTAATTTATTAGCCATATAACCTAGAAAGTATAATCGTTGCTTGAGACTATCACAGTGCGGAAACAAATCATTTTCCAATACATTTTTTGTAAAATTATATTTCATCGCATATCCTTCGTCTTTATCCATGTTAATAGGAGTGAACATCGCGTAATTAACAATATATTTAATAGCATCTTCTTGAGTTATACAACTACTTGCTTCCATAATAGATGCCTTTAAACTGTAAATTAAATTTGTCTTTCTTGCTTCGTCTATATTCAATACAATATACTCACATATTTCTTTATCTGACATAACTCCCAAAGCGCGAAATAATATGATTAATGGCACGGGTTGCTTAATGCGTGGTATTTGAATATAAATAGAATGTCCACTTCCATTGCTTTTTGCGGCAATCATCATATTGATTTGCTTTGGGGAAATACATTTGTCTTTGGGTATAGACTTAATTTCAGCTAACCAAGACCATTTATTGTTATTTTTTTTAATATTAAAACACATTACTTTGTTTTCACATGCTCTTTCTTGTGCTAAAATTGTTTTTTCAGAACCGCTGATTATAAAGTAACCTCCGGGGTCAAATCGACATTCTCCTACCAAATCTGTGTGAAGATGTTTATATTGCGTGAGAACGCAAATTTTAGATTTCAACATAATTGGCATTTTTCCAATATGAATTTTTGGTAACTTTTTAAAGTGCGTTTCTATTTGCTGTAATTTCTCACCATACCTTACCCTAATTTCCATATTTAAATCTAAGGTCATCGTCGAAGCATATGTAAAGTTACGCAATCGCGCTTCTTGAGGAAACATAATTTTGGTAGCTCCATTGTTTTCATGTATTTCTGGACGATACATTTGAAAATTAGAGAATGTAATAGTTATTTCTAGCTTGTATAATCCAGTTGCCGGATCTTTATCATTTTCTGACCGAATTTTTACTGGATTAAACATGTTTATAGTATTTATCAGGTCTTCATTTATAAAATGATTATACGATTCAAGTTGATGACGGACTAATTTACCTAGATGGTCATTTTTGAAATAACTTTCAATTACTTTCCAATTAATTTCGTTTGATTCATCCATGCTATCTTCCTGTGAATTTGTTTCGCTTTTTTGATTTATACAATTATCATGCATTTTAAATGTCTGACACAACTATTATTTAAAATCAATTTTATATTTTTTGATTAATATAAATATACCATTAAAATATTGCCCAACATTATTCTATTTAAATATATATATGAATAATACTAATAATAAATCACCAAAAAATAAGGAGATTATAGATATTTCTCTCAATATTATACAAAATCCAAATAAGTATAAAGATAATATAAATGCTGTAAATATTACTCTACATACAGACGTAGAAGAAACTATCGAAGATTTACTTTATGAGATTTGTAACGAAGTTGATAATATATTAGAAATAACTAGAGAAAAATGTAACATAATAGACCAATCGTATAATTTATTATTTGCATCTCATAATACAGAACATTCTTTTTCAGACAATATTAAACATAAAAATAACAATTACTTTATGAGGAACAATACTCTTTCCAATGATTTACAGTCGAATGATAATGGCAGTAATAGATCCATATCTTATTATTTAAATAGTTATAATTATAATTATCACAAACAAAGAAATCGAGATTCGAATAGAAGTCTTACAAATACATTATTGGATATCAATAAACATTGTGATGATTTTAATTTAAAACGGTATATTTTTCCAAATACCATATCTAATATACCAATTCCTATTAATATTAAAAAAAGAAAAGTCGATATTAAGGTTAGTTTAAATAGTATTAATGATCTGATAAAATTAACTGAAGATTATCCATTATCACCTAACATAGAATATAATATTGATATGAAAGCGATACATTTAATAAAACCAGATATTGTGCGTCTGGATAATATGATAGGAATGCATAATTTGAAAGAAAATATTCTAGATCAAATTCTGTATTTTATTCAAAAACTACATGTTCATAAAAATGAAAATATAAATAACGAATTTATGCATACGGTAATTTATGGCCCTCCTGGAACTGGAAAAACAGAAACAGCACATATTATAGGTGGTATATATTCCAAGTTAGGTATTTTGAAAAATAATGTTTTTAAAAAGGTTACGCGAACTGAGTTGATAGCAGGGTATTTAGGTCAAACCGCTATTAAAACAACAGAAGTGATTAAAAGTGCGATTGGCGGAGTGTTATTTATAGACGAAGCATATGCACTAGGTAATAGTGAAAAAAAAGATTCTTTCGCAAAAGAATGTATCGATACGTTATGTGAATCTTTAAGTAATCATAAACACGAACTAATGGTAATTATAGCTGGATACGAAGAAGATTTAAAGAAATGTTTCTTTTCTTATAATCAAGGATTAGATTCGCGATTTATATGGCGTTTTAAAATTGAGGATTACACATCTAAAGAATTACAATTAATATTTAACAAAAAGGTAAATGATTGTGGCTGGACAATTTCTACGATACCTAACTCATGGTTTAAAAAACATATGGGTTACTTCAAATATTTTGGGAGAGATATGGAGACCTTGTTGTCGAAGGTGAAAATTGCTCATAGCAGAAGGGTATTTTGCCTGCATGAAGATGAAAAACGCAAAATAAATCTTAAAGATATTGATAAAGGGTTTAAATTATATCTGAAAAACGACGAAGTTAAATCTAGGATGGAAAATCGAGATAACCCCTTGGTAAATATGTATTTATGATAGAATAGGTTTAAATATAATTTTTATTTTGTAATTATATTTAAACGCATGGAAACTAAAAAAATATCGGTAAACCCCGCATTTTTTAAAATTGGCGGTAAATCGAGAACCTTAAAAAAAGAAAGAAAACGATCTGCTCGCAATTCGGGTTATGTCGAAAATAAAGAATTGAAGAAAAAACTTATAAGTAAAATTAAGGAACATCGACAACTTGAAAAATTAAAGGATAAGATACCAAATAATAAGGATGATGATACATTTTCACAACATGATCTAACTAATAGTTTAAATTATCTTCAAGGATTATCCGACAATCACAAGTCAAAAAAAGATAAAAGAAGGGAGAGAAAACGACTAAAGGCGCTGGAAAGACAACGAATTCAACCAAATTTACAACAACACCATGATTTACCCCTCAACTCTTCTTTTACACAGGATGTATTTGATAAACCTATTATAACAGTTAATACGCCTCCAATAGTTTCCAATCCATTTATTCCAAATGCGTATGTCGTAGAAAATACTCAATCCATCCCAACAGAACAACTTGTTAATATGAAACCAGACCCCCCATACGGAATTCTAAAAAATGGTAGAAAGCCATTGTTTTCCATGTATAATAGAACTCTTAAAAAACCAAAATCATTGTTACAACCTTATTCAAGTTCACCCACGCCAAGCGTTATAATAGATAATACTCCGAAAAACACTAGTGATACACATAATAATATATCTATTCTTACAAATGATCAAATTTTCGAAAGACAGCAAAAATTAAACGAATTGCGTGATAAAATTGCAGTTGCAAATAATAATTCACCAAATTCAGTAATAAACTCAAGTAATCTTAGACCGGGGAAAACTTTGAAAAAGGTAAAACAATTAAAAACAACTACAAAGCGATATATTTATTTGGGAAAGAAAAATGGACAAGTTGGTGTTTTAATTAAAAATCAACAAACGAGGCGCAAGGTATTAAAGGATACTAATACTCTTAAAAAAAGACCATTAAGCAAAATTAAAAAGTACTTAAGGAAACATAATTTAATAAAGATAGGTTCTAACGCACCGGAACATATTGTAAGAAGTATATACGAAAACTCGTTTTTAGCTGGAGATGTATACAATAAAAATGTAGACATGTTACTTTCTAATTATTTAGACGCATAGGTAATTAATATTTATAATCAACTTAAATATTATTATTAATATTAATATGTATAAACAATGTCAAACTCACATGATACATCTAGTATGATATCTGAATATTTTAATAAATTGGAAGAATATAAAATAAAATTCGGTAATAAAACATTTCTACTTTGGCAATGCGGATCGTTTTACGAAATATATGGTTTAAAAAAATACGATGACAATAACAATATTACAACCGATTATGGTTTATTAGAATTTTCAAGAATTCTAGAATGTAGAATAGCAAATAAAGGCAAATTTAAATCTACTCCTTTGGAAATGGCCGGATTCACTATAAATAAGCCATTAAATAAATATGTTCCAAAATTAATACAAGACGGATATACAGTTGTAGTATGGGAAGAATATGCTGAAAAAATTGTTAAAAAAAGAAAAACTAAATTAAGACGCATGAAGGGGGTATATTCTTCTAGTACAATTTTTGAATCCAATAAGAAAAAATTGTCAAACTATTGTTGTGTAGTATGGATTGAACAATATATTGGGGATACATTTAATAAATTTCCATATTTACATTGTGGAATATCATTGATTGATAATTTTACAGGAAAGTCAAAGTTATTCGAGTTTCGGTATGAAAATAATAATATTCATAATTCAACAGCATTTGACCAATTAGAACGATTTATTTCTATTTATAATCCTAGTGAAACAATTTTTATTCACAATTATAAATCAAATAATAAAATAAATGATATAATACAATTCATCGGATTAAATTCGGATAAAATACATATTATTTCATTGCTAGAAAAAGGTAATTTATCTATCAAAGCAAAACGCTGTGAAGTTGAATCATTTCAAAATGAAATATTTACAAATGTTTTTAAAATACCTGATTTTAATTTTTTTATGAAACAAACACAAATGGATGTATATATTCATAGTGCGAATTCATATTGTTTTTTACTTGATTTTATTATACAACATAATGCGGAATTATTAAAATGTATTGATAAACCAGTGTACGAACAAAATAATGACAGTGTGTATTTGGCAACTCATTGTTTAAAACAACTTAATATAATAGACACTGGACAGTCTATAAACAACAAGTTTTCATCTGTATTACGAATGATGAATCGTTGTAAAACCGCAATGGGTAGAAGAAGTATGAAGAATATAATATTACACCCTTCTACAAATATAGTGGATTTAAACAAAAGTTACGAAATTATGGAGTATATTATTAAAAACATTTCTACTGCTCAAGAATTGGATTATAGAAATGGTATGAATAATATTAGAGATATTCAAAAATTATATAGAAAGGTTTATTTGAATATGTTGACTCAAAATGATATTCCATTAATTTATTATTCGATTACATCTTTCTTGCAAAATTATAATAAAGTGACGAATGATAACACAATAAAACAGTATTTAACAGATAAATTCAAAATGATTCCCGATAATGATATTATACGAGACATCACATGTATGATAGAATTATTTAGTTCAACTTTTATAATTGATAAATGTACAGAAAACAGTAAAACAACTATTAATATATTTAATAGAGGATTATATGAAGATCTCGATATCGCCGAAAAAAAACAGATAGATCATATACAAGAATTAGATGCTATACAACGATTTATATCTAATTTAATCGGAGAAGCGGTTAGAGTCCATTCTACTGAGAAAAATGGTATGTATTTACAATTGACAAATAAACGAAAAGATAAATTGGAAAAAAAAATTACCGGTCTTTTAAATAAGAATGTTAAAATACGATTTACATCCCCATACGATAATACAGAAGTATTATGTGAATTAGATTTGAGTCGTTTAAAATATACACCCGGAACAGCTGGAAATAAAAGAATAAGTAGTCCAAAATTAAATGAACTATATGATTCGATGTTGAGAGATTCTAGCAATATGAAGGAACTGATTAAAATATATTTTTACAAATTTAATCAAAAATTAAAGGGATATGCAGATGAATTTACAAATATAATTAATTATATATCAAATGTAGATATTTTATTTACAAAAACTTACTTAGCAAGGAAATATAATTATTGTAGACCAAATATTGATGATAAATATAATGGCGTTTCTTACCTACGAGCAGAAAGGATGAGACATGTGCTAATAGAAAATTTAAATAAAGAAGAAGCGTATGTTCCAAATGACATTTCATTGGAAATAGATAAAAACGGTATTTTACTATATGGTACAAATGCTGTTGGAAAATCAAGTTTAATTAAATCAATCGGTATATCGACCGTATTAGCACAGTCAGGGATGTTTGTCCCATGTTCTAGGTTTGATTATTTTCCTTATAAATCTATTTTCACCAGAATATTGGGAAATGATAACATTTTTAAAGGACTAAGTTCATTTGCTGTAGAAATGTGTGAATTAAATACAATTTTAACAAATTGTTGCCAGAATAGTTTGGTATTAGGAGATGAATTGTGTTCAGGAACAGAGATAAATTCAGCGTTGGCGCTATTCTCGAGTGGTGTAAAATATTTATGTAATAAAAGGTCATCATTTATATTTGCTACTCATTTACATGAATTGTTAAACGTATCTATAATAAAAGATTTATTAAAAGAAAATTTAATTATGTATCATATGTCGGTTAAATACGATAAATCGAATGACATGTTAATATACAAAAGAAAACTAGAGAAAGGACCGGGGGAAGGGATGTATGGATTAGAAGTATGTAAATCTCTCAACCTACCTGAAGATTTTATAGATCTAGCATATAATATTAGAATCACAACCGAAAATAAATCTATTCTTAACAAAACCCAAAGCAGGTATAACAGAAGCATTATCAAGAATAAATGCGGAATACCCGATTGTAATAATTTAGCGGATGACATTCATCATTTAAATCCACAAGAATATTCTGATAAAAATGGGTTTTTCAAAGATAAATGGTTTCATAAAGACCATGCGTCTAATTTAATACCAATATGTAAAAAATGTCATCTTAAGGTAACTAAAAATAAGACAATTCACCGCAAAACAAAAACAACAAAGGGAATGGTGTTATTACAAGAATAATATGTAATTATATCATATATGATAAACATTTTAGGTATAATAAATCAGTCTATAAAAGAGAATTGGGGAGAGATAATAGTAGGAGTAGTATTGATTACAGTTCTTTTATTAACCCTTTCTATGTATGGTATGACATTTGAAGATATGAACGATGTATTTAAAAACGATGATACTAAAACAACGCACACCGTTGAAATAATATACGAAGGGATGGCGAATCAATTCGATCAATTGTGCGATGGTTCAGAAAATTTAGAAAATGTATGTTCTGATTTAGGAAGTGGGAAAAAGGCAGGGTGTAATGTAGCAAAATGTTGTGTTTGGGCGAAAAATAAAAATACAAAGGAATGTGTCGAAGGTGATAAAGACGGTCCTATGTTTAAAGAAGACAAAAATGGTATGAAGTATGATGAATATTATTATTTAAATAAAAAATACAAAATAAAACAACAATAAAATTGATTTAAAATTATTTATTATAACATTTATATAATAAATAATGATTGTTCCTATTAAGTGTTTCACATGTGGAAAAGTCTTGGCAGATAAATACTTGTATTATACACAACGAGTAAATGAGATTAAAACATCTAGAGGATTAGATGTTAATGATGTTATCTATATGACTAGAAATAATATAAAAAAAACACCAGAAGCCGAAGTAATGGACGAGCTTCATCTAAATAGAATATGTTGTAGACGACACATGTTGACACATATTGATATATATTAATATACTATACATTATCAGGTGTTAATAAGGATCTTAAGTTGCATTTTTTATTCTATTTTTATATATATAATTAATGGTGAAGTCTATATTAAAGAAATCAAAGACCGCAAAAAAACATAGCAAACGTGTCAAATTTAATAAATATAAAAAAATAAAAACGATTCGCAATAAAATGTCAAATGCTAAAAAAAATAGAAAGAAGACTAAGCATAATAAATTAAAAAAGAAAAATAAAAAGAAAACGCGTAGAAAAAACAAGCAGAAAAAGAGATTAAAAATAAAAATGAAAGGCGGCAATTGCATGGAATTGGGAGAAGTTATAACAAAAATCCCCAATAATTCGAATCCAGTACAACAATATCCAGTATCGTCTAATTTAAATTCAAGTATTCCGTTATCGTATCAAAATGGAGGGAGCTTGTTAGATACTTTTGGAATGGGAGATGTCTCGATTTTAAAGAATACTATTATTAATTCAGCAAAAAACGCGATTGCCTTGACTACAGGCACAGATAGCACAATTTCGAATAATCCAGCGATTCATCCTGAAATAAGTAAATCATTAGTAAAATTCCCAACTCCCATCGATGTAAAGGGAATACACGCACAGCATACCAACTAATATATTATTTATTGTATTTATATATAATGAATATCTTAAACATATTTAATAATATATGTACTCCTGCTCAATTATATTTAGCAATTTCACTGTTTGCTATTATCTCAATGCTAATACAAAATTGCGATGACAATACTGTATATCGTGTTGGAGATATGGCTGTAAAAACACCTTGTCATAATTTAGCATTTTTTGCTGTTAAAATATTATATGTGTTTCTTTGGACATGGATTCTAAACGTACTATGTAAAAAAGGATTTACTGGTGTATCTTGGTTATTGGTATTATTGCCTCTAATAGGAATGTTCGTTCTAATTGGCCTATTGTTTATAATGTTATAAATCTATTTGTCAAATTAAATTAATTTAATTATTATTTTAAACTATTAAAATAATAATCTAAAAAATTCATTATAGATAATATATAAGTATGGATTCTATATCATGGACAATTATAGATAAAATGTTTAAAGAAAATGATAATTTTCTTACAAAGCATCATTTAGATTCGTATAACCGTTTCTTTGATAATGGAATTAAAGAAGTATTTAAAAATCAAAACCCAATGAAATTTTATCGAACGAAAGATGAAAAACATAAAATATTCAAGCATAAAGCAAAAATCTATTTTGGTGGAAAAAATGCTGATAGAATTTATTATGGAAAACCAATTATTTACGACAAGGATGAAAGTGGTGAGCGACAACATTATATGTATCCAAATGAAGCCAGAGTTCGTAATATGACATATGGGTTTACAATTCATTATGATGTTGTTATTGATCTTGCTATATTGATAGACAATAACAGTGGAGATGAAAATATAAGACCCCCATCTGACGAACATTCCGGGATTCCCAAGAAATACGATGTTCATAAAGAAACGATTACTCTTGAAAAAATTTATTTGGGAAGATTCCCGATTATGCTCCAATCTAATTTATGTTTTTTAAGAGGATTGGAGCCAGAAGCACGATATAATTTAGGTGAATGTAGAAATGACATAGGTGGTTATTTTATAATCGATGGTAAGGAAAAAGTAATTATGAGCCAAGAAGGTAGAGCAGACAATATATTATATGTTAAAGAGGGGTACAGTGAAATATACAGTCATGCAGCAGAAATTAGATCAGTTTCAGAAGATTCATCAAAACCAATTCGAACTCTATCTGTAAGAATGGTCGCTTCACAACCAACTTCGTCCAATGGACAAATTGTAGTTAATATCCCTAATGTCAGAAAACCGGTTCCATTGTTTATTGTTATGAGGGCATTAGGTGTTACATCCGATAAAGAAATAATTCAAGCCTGTTTGCTCGATATTGATAAATATGATTACCTAGTTGAATATTTTAGACCATGTGTGCACCATTCGGGGCGTGTATTTACTCAAACTCAGGCATTAAAATTTATAGCAGAACTTATGAAACATAAAACAATTAGTCATGTATTGGACATGTTATCTTCTTATTTTATCCCGCATATTGGAGAATTAAATTTTAAGGACAAAGCATTATATTTAGGATATATTGTTAAAAAACTATTACTAGTTGTTAATAAAAACGAAAAACCAACTGATAGGGATAGTTACGGATACAAACGGATTGAAATAGCCGGTACACTTATTTCACAATTATTTAAAGAATACTATACAAAGCAATTGAAGGCGATAAATCTTTATATAGATTCTAAATTTTTTTATGAATCTACAAATGGAGAGACATATCATGGAAATGATTTCAAAAATCTAATTTTAAATAATACAAATGAAATGTTTGCTAAACGAATGGTAGAAGATGGATTTCGCAAAGGTTTTAAGGGGAATTGGGGGTCAGAAGAACACACGAAACGACTTGGATTAGTACAAGGTTTAAATAGACTTTCTTTTTTTTCGTCACTGTGTCAATTAAGAAAAACCAATCTACCACTTGCTGCTGATGGAGCGAAAGTAGTTGCCCCTAGATTACTGCATGCTACACAATGGGGGTATTTGTGTCCATTACATTCTCCAGACGGGGGTAATGTAGGTTTACATAAACATTTGTCAACCTCGACGATTATTACTAGTGGAACAAGCGGAAAACCATATGTTAAGATAGTTCGAGAATTGGGGATGAAATTATTGGGAGAATGTTCATACAAAGAATTATCTCAATTAAGTAAGATATTTGTAAATGGGGGGTGGGTTGGAGTAAGTCATTCTCCGATGAAAATTATTGAAAAATTAAGATTAATGAAACGGAATGCGATTATTAATATTTACACCAGTATTTCGTTCAACACTAAGAAAAATGAAGTAATTGTATGGACAGATTCAGGACGGCCGTGTCGTCCATTATATTATATGCATAGTAATAATGTATTAAGTCATGAACGACCTGATATTAAAGAACGATTTGACAATAAAAAAATTACATTTAATCAAATTGTTAAGGGCTTTGGAAAATATAATTTAATAGAAACAAATAATGCCCCCGATAGTTTATTAAAAAAACATTCAGCCGTAGTTGAATATGTAGATACCATTGAATGCGAAGGAAATTATATCGCAAAATCAACAACTGTTCGAGATGATTATCTTAAAAACCGTATAACGCATCAAGAGATACATCCTTCGTTGATATTAGGGGTTATGGCGAATCAAATTATTTTTCCTGAAAATAATCCTTACCCAAGAAACGCGTTTTCATGTGGTCAAGCAAAACAAGGTGTTTCAATGTTCAATAGTAATTTTAGAAACAGACTTGACAAAACATCGTATTTACTAAATTATGGACAGATTCCATTAACCAAAAGCAAATATTTGGATTATGCCACAAAAGAGCAACATCCATATGGGGAAAATGCGATTGTAGCCGTTATGTGCTATAGTGGATTTAATGTAGAAGATGCTGTAATTATTAACAAGGGGGCTTTAGAAAGAGGGTTATTCCGCACAACCTATTTCAATATGTACGAAGACCATGAAGAAACAAAAAATGTAGGAAACGCGGTTATTGATAAAAGATTTATGAATATCGAAGATAACAATGTAGTAGATTTAAAACCTGGATATGATTATTCAAAATTGGATGAAACATCTGGTTTAATTAAAGAAAATGTAAGGGTAACTGAAAAAACAATTGTAATAGGTAAAACAACGCCTTTGTTTGGTGAAAACGAGGGCAGTTTTAAAGACGATTCGGTTACTCCAAAGAAGGGGCAAGTTGGATTCGTTGATAAATCATTTATAACGAGGGGTGAAGAAGGCAAACGGATTGCTAAAGTTAGAATTAGAGCAGAACGAATACCAGCAATAGGTGATAAATTTTGTAGTCGCGCAGGACAAAAAGGTACCATTGGTATTATACTAGACGAGAAGGATATGCCAACAACATCAAATGGAATTCGTCCGGATATAATAGTGAATCCGCATGCAATGCCAAGTCGAATGACTATAGGTCACTTGGTAGAAACTATTACTAGTAAAACAGCAGCCATTTACGGTGGATTCGGAAATTGTACCGCTTTTATGCAAAAAGGTCCAAAACATGAATTGTTCGGAAAAGCATTAACAGAAGCGGGTTACCATTCATCTGGAAATGAAATTCTTTATAATGGGATGACTGGAGAACAATTGGAAACAGAAGTTTACTTTGGCCCAACTTATTATTTGCGTTTAAAACATATGCCAAAGGATAAAATTAATTATCGCGCAACAGGGCCACGAACTGTAATGACACGTCAAACCGTTCAAGGAAGAGCAAATAATGGAGGATTGAGAATTGGAGAGATGGACCGCGACTGTGTTATCGCACACGGTTTAAATTATTTCTTAAACGAATCTATGATGGTTAGAGGAGATGAGTTTTACATGGCAATATGCAACAAGAGTGGAACTGTTGCTATTTACAATGAAAAAAATAACCTATTTTTAAGCCCATTTGTGGATGGTCCAGTTAAATTTGTGACAAATGTTAATAATGAAATTAATATTAAAAATGTAAGCAAATATGGGAAGGACTTTAGTATTGTAAGAGTTCCTTATGCATTTAAATTATTAATGCAGGAATTACAAGCAATGAATGTTCAGATGAGGGTTATTACAGAGGATAATGTAGACACTTTAACTACTTTACAAGAAAGCGATAATATCGTTCGATTAACTAAATTTAACAATTTAAAAGAAATTGCGAATGAAAATAAAAAGCAAATACTTGAATCTGAAAAAGAAAATTATTTCAAAGAAATAAATAACATTGTAGAAAAAGAATCACCTAAGCCAATTATAACATCCGATAAAGAAATAGATATAAATTTTGTTAACAACGATGACGATGGAGAATGGAACGCTCCAGATATGAAGCTTCCAACACAGGTTGAATTAAACGAAGTTATGAACAACATGGATAACAAAGAGATTACTCAATCTGAATCCCCTAAGTCTCCTTCGTATAATCCTTTCTCGCCTGAAGAAAATACAAAAGATGATTTATCGGAAACACCCAAGTCTCCATTATACAATCCTTTTTCACCTGGAGAAAATACAGAAATATTACCACAATCCCCAACAAGAACGGATGAATTTACTAATATGAATCCAATGCCTGCTCCTAATAACATTGGTTTAGAGACAGAAGATTATGATGATACTGATAGTGAAGATGAAGAATCTAAGAAAGAAAAGATTACAATTATTAACGAAGGAGAAATGGATGATACAGATTTAGACATTCTATCTATACCAGATGATGTAAAAAGGAGCAATAGCGAAGACAGTGAACAAAATGATGGGGTTAAAAAAGGAATAAAAATAGACATATAAAATTGATATAAATAATATATAAATAAATATCACTATATTTTAGATAATGACAACTGTAAAAGAAAATAGCTTAACTATATCCAATCTATACAAATCAAGAAAAATTCTTCTTGAATTGTTGGAATCTCGAGGATATGATATCGATGAATGGAACGATTTTAGTATTAATGAAGTTCAAGCAATGCACACCAATGATCAATTGGATTTATTGTTAACTCATAAAACAAGTTCTAAAAAAATATATGTTAAATATCATATACATAAAAAGTTAAATTATGGGAATGTTGGCAATTATGTAGAGGATATATTTATAAACGAGGAAATTTTACAGAAAGACGATGAATTGATTGTATTCACAAAACACAAACCTAACGATACATTAATAAAATTTATGAAAATGTTATTTGTTAACGATCGTCAATTTGTTAATATTTATTTTATGAAGCAATATCTATTCAATATATTAAACCATGTTTCAGTTCCTCAACATAAAGTTCTAACAGATACGGAGAAGAAACAAATATACGATAAGTATAATGTTACCCGCGATTCGGAAATGCCTGAAATTAATAGATTTGATCCGGTCGCACAGGCAATTGGTCTACGACCTGGACAAGTATGTGAAATAACGCGTTCTAGTCCAACTTCTATTACTTCAAAGTACTATAGATTTTGCTTACAATAATATTCGTACATTAAAATACACCTTTGTATAGTATATAATTTTTATATTGAATTATAAATCTTGGTTATATATAAATGAATACGCAAAAATCTGATTATGATGCTATTGCTAAAACAAATTCTGATAGAAAAGAAGAATTAATATGTGAATACCATAAAACAATTATAAACCCATTAAGTACAACTAAAAATATTCAAGATTCAATTGATAATATCAACGAATTTAAATCATCGATTCTTAAAAGTATAGCCAATAATGCGTCTGTTGCAACAGAATTGGGACTTGCGAGTAAAACACAAAAAACAAACCTGGAAAATTTAGAAGAAAGAGAAAAACGATTAAACAAAACACGGGGAAAATTATTAGCAGGAACTGAACTAAAACAGAACATATATGAAGAAAATACCAATCTGACGATGCATATGATATATTATATTTTAGGAATTGGTTTTATGGGATATTACGCCGTTCGATTAATAAAAGGTAGAAATTAATTATATGTTAGAATTATAAATTTTAACATATAGTAAAAATAAACTCTGTATTGTATTTATATGACACCAATTAAATTTCTTTTAAACAGAGCATTGGATGCGAAATCCAACAAGGATAATTTAAACCAAGGTGATGAATTTGTTAAAAATAAAATAAAATATTTGTTTAAACCCAAACTAATAGAAGGCAATGAAAATCAAAGTGGTTCAAACTGTACAATTGACCGAAATAATCCAAAGTATGCAAGGTATTTGATTCCGCCTAATGATTCTGATGTAGAGGCAGGTACTAGTTGTACAATAGATGAAAATAAACCAGCAGGTGTAAGCTGTGATACTTCTACCGGAATGTTTACATTTGACGGTTGTGACCCTCAAACGATTGGTGACAAAATCAAAGTAGAACAACAAAAACAATTTTTAATAAATGAAAAGATTGATTCTATTAAAATGGACACCGAATACCAAGGACGCAATGTAACCGTTGATGGAGTAAACTACTTTGTAAATCAAAAAAATAGTTACTATAAATATATAAATAGTATAGGAGACAGTACATTTAAGCCACGACATGTTAATTTCAGCGATACATGTCCTAAAATAGCTCCCACTATTGAAAAGGATATTACTGGATTCATAATGGGTATGATTGATCCAATTAATGGCGACCAGTGTCCATTATATGAGCTAGAATCAGAGGAGCAGTTGCTTTATGCTCAGCGGGCAGAGAGTATTCGTAAACTTCGAGAATTACAGGCACAACAAATGGAACAACAATCCGCAACATCTGGATTACAATTTGAAAAAAACAAAGAAACTATTAAATTAAGCAAACAGTTACGTGATTACGATGAACTAGTTAAAAAAACAAAACATTACAACGATAAAATAAATACTTTAAACCTTTCTCGCGAACAACTTTTAAAAGGCATAACTATATTACAGCTTCAATACGGGATTTTTGGCATTTCATCTATCGCTTTGATATATATAATCGTAAAAATGATTGCAAATAAATAAATTATATTATAAATTTATATATATAATATAATGACAACCAAACAAGGGGTTTCTTTTATGAAAAACCTCCCCATAAGTAATACTTCTATTATAGAAGGGAATTCACAACGAGCAGAGCCTTTAAAGGATATTGATAAAAAGGCACCGGTATTATACAGTAATATTGTAAAAAGAAATACAGGACATGCAAATGAAGCATTTAGTAAATGTAAAGATTTTTGCGATCAAAGATATTATGAACAGGAACGGAATGCATGTTATTTAGGATGTGAAATAAAAAATCAAGCGGGTGCACCAGGAGATATATCATTGAGAAAAAACAAAACCTTTTCAGTTCCGTATGATAAATGGAAAAAAGAATATACTAAAACCATACCCAAAACAAGCAACAAGGAAATTAAAGCAAGTTATAAAAAATGGAGCCCACCTCATACATATGGCAATATACCAACACATAAAGAACGCGTTTGCTCTTCTTACAAATGTTGGAGAGGGAGAAGAAAATGTTATTCAAGATGGGGGTTTAGAGTATGTGTGCCGTACTATTGGTACGGATATTGTGGAAAACGATGTAAAAACGTTCAGCGATATAAAAAAGGGATAATTAAACAAGGGAAACAAGTAACGGTTCCTGCTAAATGGGAAACATGTGAATGGACTGAAACTTATCGTTATCCTGATGAATTAGAAGGTAAGAAAGTGGAAGACCACCAGGTTAGTAATTGTACCATGTTTAAAACAAATAGTAATGAAGATATTGATGGTACATTTTACAAAGATTATTCTTCTTACAAATTAACCGAAGCATGTAATAGTGGAATGAATAATTATATTCGCAAAGATTGCAGCGTTAGTAACAATAAAATTGTGTGTGCCGGAACTACCAAAGGAAGGTATTTATCAGAAGACGTTCGTAAAAGCATAGACGAAAAAAATAATAGAAAACGGTTTTTTTTTAAAAGCGAACCATCGGTAGAAGGATTTTCTAACGCGTGTAAAAGACAATGTGCGAATTATAACTCTATTGAACAGATTGATAATGGAATGAGCAACTCCAGCGATGAATGTTACAAATGCGAGGTAAAACACAACCCTTTGATACGATATGAAACGGCAAAAGATGAATATATCGATAATATTAAATATAAAGTAGATAAAAAAACACCACTTGAAATTAAATTAAATAACATCAATACAAAATATTCACCACAGAGAAACAAGCTGATTAATTACCACGGATCGCCAGAAATTGCAAGCAAAAACATACAGCAAAATATACTTGAGAAAAACAAAACATTGTATGATTTAATTAACGATATGTCTTATTCTAAAAAAAACAATGCCACTATAAATGCTTTTTTAGAAGATATGAAATCAAAAACTCCAAGTAAAAATGTCGAATATGGTATTTGGGCAGGATTGGCTGTAACTGCTGGAATAACTGTTGCTATGTTAGCAAGCAAAGAATAATTATTAAGGGATAAACAAACATACAGTGTTCCATTAATATTATAATGATTATGAATAAATTATAATGATTATATATATAATGTCTGACTCAAATAAATTTTCAGAACTACAAAAATATGTTGATGACCTTATGGAGAGTGCTGATTGTGACGGAGTTAACCCTGGTAGCGAGTGTGGGGAATTAACAAAGATAAAGACAAAAATTACAAATGTATCCGATGATTATTCTGACAGATTAATTCAAACGCGATACGATACGCAACAAAATTTAGCAGATAAAAAAACTTCCATAAAAATATTTGAGAAAGAAAATTCAAATTTAAGCGACCATATTAAAAACATAAAACAAGAAAAACAGAACAAACGACGACTTGTTGAAGCAAGCGAATGGGAATACGACCGTTATACAGCTCATATTTACATATTTAAAATGATTTTTGTTAGTTTGATTGTCATTAGTTTAATTTTGTTTGCCAGGCAAAAAGTATCGCTGTTGTCAGATACAATTTATTTCGGATTGATTATTTTTATAGTAGCTATTATGATTTACAATGTAATGTATGAAGTGTTATTTAATTTGAGAAGAAATAAATTTGATTATGATAAATTTGATCAAGTCTACGACCAGAGATTTAATGTAAATGATACAGGATTGGGTGAACATCTAAAATCCAAATCTGGTTTGTTTAAAAGTTTGATATGTGAATCATTTGTAAATGGAAGGGAAAATAATTTAAACGGACATCATTATAGTTTTATCAATTAATTGATTAATTTTAGAATTATCGGGTAAATTACAATCCAATGTTATTTTTATTCTAATGAATGTATAAGAAACGATGATTAGTAATATTAATAAGGTTGTTCAAGAATCCAAAATACAAGAAGCGAAGGACAAATATTATAAATTAAAAAATGAATATGAAACATTACCAGAACGCATCGAAAAATCAGAAATGCAATATTATCAAGAAGGAGGCTGTAATTTAAACGACGACACTGATAGGAAACGATGCGGTATGGAATATTATTTAGACATTAAACGCGAAGAACGAAAAAAAGTATTTGAGTCTTTTACCGACTATTCCAATGACAATGACGTAAACGCAGAAGAATTGTCTAATGTGGGAATATTTGATAGTAATAGTTTAATAAAAATGTTTAATAAAACAGTTGAAGGGATGACAGTGGACAATGATAAGTGTAATTGGGATAAAAATATTACCGCATTTCAACAATGTAATCCAGATACAGAGAGTATCGCGGGCGTTGACTACCCCAAAGCTTGTAAATATAATAACGAGTTAGACATTTCAATCACGAACGATTATATTCATCGTAAAATGAAAAAAGAACTTGAACTACAACGCGCATACAACTCTATTATTGAAAATAAAATATACGATGATGATAATTTAAATGGTAATAGAACCGGTGAAAATATCAGAAAGAGTAAGGTAGATTATAGACATGCCGTATTTTATGATGCTAAGAGCGATAAGTATCGTAATTTTATTGAAATATTAAATACAATATATTGGATTGTTTTTACTATCCTTGTTGTATTTTTTATATACAATAAACATTATGAAAATGAAAAATCTGGATATCTAGTTTTAATAGCATTTTCTATTATCCCTTTTATATTGAAACCCGTTGTTAAGTTTATTATGCTTAATGTCAACCGCCATCATTACATGGACACTGTTTACACTATAATCGCATTAGGAACACTGATGTTAGGGGGAAGTCTTTATTTTATAACATCAAACTAAAGTTATGGTTACATTGCTTCATTAATATTATAAAAATTATAATATTAATTTTTTAAAATTTACTCATCATCTGGATAATCAAAGTCATATAATATCTTCACTCCCACCCACTTCCTTAATTTATATTTTCCACATATATTATCCAACTTGTCGTACAAGTCTTGAAGAGGAGGAGTTTTATCATCAAAACTACTTTCATACCATTCTTTAAAGCTATTTTTAACCTCCTTTTTGGAGAGAGTATCGTTCGGATCGTTTGTTCGTTTAATGCATTCGGTAACATACTTAGTTAAGAAGTCACTTCTCTGTCTATAACTATTACTAGCTTCCATTACCTTCGGACAATCCTTCACATGTCCCTTATTTTTTCGAGCAATTTCGACTAACATTCCCATAAATATAGGTGCCCATATTGATAATTTTTTTTCTAATGACTTATCTTTTTTAAACTCTTTATCTTCAGGGTTATTGGATGGATTGTTTACAAACTTTGATTCGAAAGGGACTTGTCTAATACGACGCCATGTACCATCGTCCTGTGCCTTAATTTCAAATAAGTGATTCGTACAACAAACTAACTTAAACTGTGGAGTAAATGTAATGCTTTCTGAATAAAGTTGCCTGGCCTGTATAGGGTCGCCTCCTGTGATTTCTTTTAAAATACCTTCATTAATTTTATCTCCCTTACTAGGTTCATTCATACATGCGTAACGTAATCCTTTTAGTGAAGCTACTTCAGACGAGGACGACCCAATATCCTGTCGTTTCTTAGTAATAAGAGAGATGGGTACGGTTCCTTTTAAAGAACCCAATGCCTTTTCCATAAGTTTTACAAACATTGATTTTCCATTACTACCACCGCCTGTGTAGATGTTAAATGTTTGATTTAAGTTGTTACCAGTTAAACACGAAGCAGCGTGCTCCCACATATAATCTCTTAGTTTTGAATCTGGAAATAATTTTTCCATAAAATCTCCAATTTCCTTAATTAGCTCAGTATGTTTCAAATTATTATCGTCGATCTTAATGTAGTCAATATTAGTACTTAATGATATATAATCTTCTGGCAACCCTTTTCTAAATTGGTCCATTTCAAAATCATATACTCCATTATTAAAACACAATAACATAGGGTTTGTATCTAGCTTGCTTAATAGGTTATTATCATAAAACATGTGTCTACACTCGGTCATAATATTATTTTTCGGAGTACATCCTTTTAATTTATATGCAATATTACAATATGTACCTGCTTGAGTAGACAATCGTTTTTGCTGTTCTTCTGTTATGTTTGAGCCTAATTCTGCTATTTTCATCATACATTCCCTTTCTTTATTAATATATATTCTTGCCATGTGACTAGATAGATTTTTACGCAAGTCACTACCAGAATCAGATTCCCTCCATTTATTACCTTGAAAAGTGTACCAAATATTTTTCTTGATAGCTACACATCGGAATTGGTCTTTGTAAAGATGTTTTGCCAATACTGCCATATCATAGTCAGCGCCAGCTGTTTGGGGTCCGCCTATCAATGTTCTTTTAACATATGAATCAGTAGAGTTATTTCGGATACGGTCATGTTCAGCTTGGTTGTCTATCTTACACCAATATCGAATGCTTAAATGAGTTAACAATTTACCTGAGTTATTTGAAATACTATCCCAATTATCGAAAACATCGCTTATATTGCTATAATCAAATCTCTCCCATTGACTTGAGAAATAAACAAATGTTGGTAGGAGTAACGCATTTGTTGCTTTCAATGCCATAGCTACATTTATCCAATTGGAATATTCAGAATAATATTTTTCTGGAAGAGCCATTGTGTATTCATGTATTTCTTTCATATCAGGATGGTGTTTATCCAGAAAAGCATATGTTAATTCCATTACCTGATTTAATGCATGTTTATTTATAATCACATCTTGTAAATTTTCTCGAGATGTATAATTTAATAAAGAGGAGGGAACATCTAATATACGATTTCCCATTCCAGTGTTTTTATGCGTACTCGAAGAAGTCATATTAGTTAATTCTTCTTGATATTCGGGTTTTAAGTGTGATTTGGGCCAATCCAAATATCGTGGGCTGAAAATACGAACCGCCTTAGCATCTTTTATATTAGCTATATCTTGTTCTTCAATGATAGGACCTTCCTCGTCGAGAGTGACCTTATAATAATAGGTTAATTTATACGCGTCATTATTTGGCTTCCTAGATCCATACATCATCCAGTTATTACGACCACATGTAATTGCTTCGTCTAATACATTATCGGGTGTATTTTGCAAATCTAAATCATCTAAAATTTGTGAACCAATGTCTTGTAATACATGTTTCCGCAATAACAGTTGTTTATCATGGCTTAAATTTAACCCTATAATCATATGAATACCGTCTTTTACCAGGTTGTCTTTAGGAACAATATTTGGCTTTTCAAACATATAAACATTGAACGATTTTTTATCTATATTACATATTAATGTTAATTTTTCGACATATAACTCTACCATATCATAAATATGTTCAGATGTATGTTGTCGTTCTGTGATATTGGTCGAATATCTAAAATCAAAATCAACTAGGATGGGACCGCCATTCTCTTTATCCTGTGCTTCAGTTAAATATTCGGGTTTGTTTTGTTTGAATACATGATTTAAATATAATCTATGAAATTTTTTTGTTTCTGAATTAGGGATATTGTACGATCCGGCCCAAATATTTGCGTTTTTATCTCCTATCCTCGTGTGAGTATATATACCACCCTTTTCGGCCCTGTGATTGCTCAAGTATTCACCTAAAGGAGTCATTTTTGTATAGATTAATTAGACTTTAAATTTTTAAATCAATTTTATATGTATCCTAGAAATGTAATATATACAAATTATTTAAACGATTAATAATAGATAATATATGTCATTATCTATTAATGAAAAAAGACTGTTAAAAGATGTTATTAACATAAATAAACATCCATTAACGGAACATGGAATATTTTATATACACGATTCTGATAATATTAAAAAAGGATACGCCTTAATAATTGGACCAAAAGACACAATTTATAGTCATGGTATGTATTTTTTTGAATTTAATTATCCGAACGATTATCCGTTTTCACCACCAAAAGTTACTTATTTAACAAATGGCGAAGGTGTAAGATTTAATCCAAATTTATATAGGTCTGGTAAAGTATGTATCTCTATTTTAAATACATGGAATGGTCCACAATGGTCTTCGTGTCAAACAATATCAAGTGTATTATTAACACTAACCACATTGTTTCATAATAAACCATTGTTAAATGAACCGGGTTTAACAGAATCTCACCGATCCTTTAAAGATTATAATAAAATAATTAGATATTCAAGTATAAAAGTAGCACTATTAAGTGTTTTAAATAAAAAAATATGCGTTGGTGAATATGATAAATTTAAATCTTATATTATCGATTATGTTAATAAAAATAAGCAAGATATTATCGATGATATTGTTACTATAGACTCATTTTTAGTTGCTTCAAAAAAAACATATATCACAACTGCGGTATACAATATTAATCTCAGGTGTCTTAAAAGGGGTAAATTATTAAAAATTTTCAACGAAACATTTCAATCGTTAAATTGAAACTAATATAAATATATTGTTTTTATATATATAACAATGCATTTCTGTAGTAAGTGCGATAACATGTATTATATAAAGCTTAGTGGAGAAGGAGAGGTACTAAATAATTTAGTATATTATTGTCGTCAATGTAATTACGAGGATACAACTTTAGTAGTAGATAATTCATTGATATGCGTGTCAAAAAGTTACATCAATGAAAAACAAGAAAATTACAAAGATATTGTAAATGAATATACAAAATTAGACCCAACATTACCCGAAGTTAAAAATATAAAATGTCCGAATTCTGATTGTGAATCAAATAATGACAAAGATACAAAAATTGTAACGATTCGATACGATGACACTGCCATGAAATATATGTATATGTGCTGCTTATGCGATAATGTATGGAAACATGAATAAAATTGATTTATAAATTTAATTAAATTTTTATTAATTAAATTTAAGTCTATTATTTATACATATGAATCCAAAAGTTGTATCAGATTTCTTTGGGTTAACTACTCCTGATGAAAAACCTCAAGACGAAGAGACTAATACTGTTAACGACAGCCTATCTTTATTAAATACAGTTGGAGAAGAAACTAAACAGCAAGATGTAGAAATGGAAGATTTAGTTAATAGTAGTAACAATGACAGTGATACAAACACTGATATAGAAAGCGAAAGTGAAGATGAAGAAGATTTACAGAAATTAGAAGGTTATACTGAAAAAAACATTTTGATAGATTATCACCCTGAAGTAGTTCAGATTTCAGAAGAAGAACTTTTAACATTATCAATTGTTGTTAAAGACAAAAATGGAAAAATAGTAGACCCACTTCATAAAACAATACCTATAATGACAAGATACGAAAAGGCAAAAATAATTGGAATACGCGCTCAACAAATTAATAGCGGTTCACAACCATTTGTACAAGTAGACCCCAATATGATTGATGGATTAACTATTGCTAATGAAGAACTTATAAAGCAAAAAATTCCTTTTATCATACGCCGACCAATGTCAAATGGTGCGAGTGAATATTGGAATCTTAAAGACCTAGAAATTTTAGAATAAAATTATTAAAAAATCATACATAAATAGTTATGATTTTTTATCGTTTATTAATAGTTAAATTAGACAATCGTGAATAAATCTGTTTTTTACTTAATGACCACGAATTTGGAAACAGATTTGTAGTTAAATTATTGGTGGTAGAACATGTATTCAATTGTTTATATAATTTGTTATTGGAAAATGAATTGTTCCACCTCCCTTGTGGAAATTTATTGTTTTCACATACAAATACAAATAATGCGTCGCTTCTCGAAGACGTTATGGTTAATTCTTCCCATAATGCAACAGATTCTATGTAATAGTTGTAATTATTAAAGTTAACTGCTGTTGTATCTATAAATGTATTTATAAGACTTGTTCCTAATAAACTAACTATATTTGTACCGACATCTTCTCTATATATATTATAATATACCGCAATTGTAAAACGAGTCTCTCTAGGATTAGCAAACCTATATATCGAACCATTATTTAATTTCCATGAAATTCTTATATGGTTTTTATTAAACACCGTAAATGACAAATTATCGGGTTTTGTTAAGTAAATCGAATTAACAATTATACTAGGCAATGGAGTTTTTTCTCCCGAAAAAAGGTTTGATATTCTGATAGCATCTGTTCCAGCATTGTTTAAACTAATATCTACCACATTTATGGCTTGGATAGGAATATTGTTTACATCTACATTAGGCGTTATATTCATTATACTAACTGATGTACTGTTTAATTCAGAAAAAGTAAATGTCCCAACTGATATATTTGTTGGATTTTGTAATATATTTATAACACATATTCCGTTTAATCTATCATTCATGTTTCTACCGGGTGGATGGTCTGAAAGGTAAATAGCAGAGGATTGAGAATAAGGAGGGACTATTAATGTAATCGACGATCCTGTATTTCCCGCGCCAATAATATCCTCGTTGTACAATACATATTGCGAATCTAACTCATTATTGCTTGTTATTGTACTGCTAGTAAAAAAAGACAATAGATGATCTGTATTTGTAATGTTACTAGTATCGAATATATATCTATCGCCTTCATACGCGTTTATACTAATATCGATTGTCCCAAACCGTCTAATAATACTATCGATTTGCAAATCTGTAATATAGGTTATAGTATATTCATTGTCAACAACTTCAACATTAAAGTTATAATTTTGATATGAAGGGGGTAATTGTGTATTTACACCTATAAAATTAGCGCTTGACAAATCTTCAATTGTTCCAGTTGCCGCAGCAATTGATACAATAGGGTTAAACTTAATCGTATCCGCTGTATTAATAAAACACTTTGTTGTATTAAGAAAAATATTAGCGACTTGAACTACTATTGAAGGTATCTGAATATTTTTAAAAAGGTCAATCTCTGTATCAATACTAAATGTAATTAATAATTCATTATTTAAATTACTTGGGTTAGATGTGCTTTTTATTATGACAATAGGATTTGATATAATATTATTACTTATATCTGGAAAAACAACGGTTTCTTGTATATTAAATATACCGGGGTTAACATTCACAATATTAATCGTTAAAGGAGCGAGTGGTAATAATCCACCAAAGAACTCTGTTTTAACATCGGGCGTTATAAAAAATTCGATTTCTCGTTCCCCACCAACACTTAGTACGCTTGTAGTTAGTCTAGTTACTTTATCAATGGCTGATATTTTAAAAAATGAAATGTTGAATACGTATAAGTCGGGGTCAAGGCCACTAGGCTCTGAACTTTCTAAATACTGTGTTCCAGCAGTTTCTATAAACTTTGGAACAAATGTATTAAATAAAGTATCATCACTCGAAAATCTGAATGATATTTTACTATTCGAAACCCCATCATTAGGATCAATAAATAGTGTATGTATATTTGTATTATTTGCCGGTATCGTCCGTAGATTATTTTCATCTACAATAGCAGTATAATTTCCAACCGGTGTTATATTAAGTATATCTATTGAATGTTCATTTGGAAGTAATAACTGAAATCGCATCGTTGTTTCAATCTCTCCGGTTTGGAATCCAGTTATAAAGTTATTATTATATATGTATATCATATTTCTAAACTCATGAACTTGATTGTTTGCTTCTTGAGTATCATACAAAGTCGCTTTATTAGTTAGACATTTAAATCCGTATAAAATATACTTATGAATATTGCTTTTTATGATATTTATATGAAAGTTGCCTGTAGTATCAATACTATTTAGTGTAATATTTATATTTTCTAGTTGAACGCCATCTGCTTCTCCAGCCCCGTTAAAACTTGTAATTTCTTCCTGTATATTTTTAAACAGTTCTGACACACCACGCTTTTTAATTTTCAAAATTCTAAAAACACTATATAATGCGGTATCGATATTAATATCCGATATATTTGTTATATTATCTGTATATTGTGCAATAACTTTGCCTAAGTTACCCGCGTTTGTATTTTGATAATTGTCTTCAAAATTAAAAATAATAATTTTTCTATTATTCCAAGAGGGTATATCTTGTATATCAAAAATAGTTTTTTTAACTAGCACAAAAGATTGTATATTTTCAGTAAATCTTATTATTTTAACATTATTAAAACCAGCTTCATTTCCAGGCGTTGCTTTAAATTCTAATGTTTTTAAATTAATTCCATTGAAAACAACCATTAATATAATATATTATAACACAATTAATTTATTAATAATTATATTATAATTTAATTATTGCAATCAAATCCAAGTTTAGAAGCAAGGCGAAAATCGGTGTTGAACAAAGAAGAGTACCGTTGAACAAAATTTAGTGTTTCGCTTGTTTTCGTTGTTGTTTTGGCACATCCTCCGACACCGCATCTGTAACTGTTATAAATTATGTCTGCCTCTGGCGGTTGTATTATTTCTATTAAAATAGCATTATTGTATACATATTTATTATACTCGCTGTTTTGAATATATGCATTATTACTCAAGTCGTAATTTATAATCCAATTTGGTTCTCTAAATATGAAATTTGAATCGCTTGAATTAGATATATCTGAAGAAATTGTTTTATTTGCAAAACTAGACGTTGATTTCATAATTAATGAATATCCCCATGTGCAAATGTACGGTATCATTTGTCCATTATTATAATAATCACTCGAGTAAGGAAGTTCGTATAATCCGAAATCAGACGGTGTAAATATAACATTTGATAAATCCATCAAATCTTTACCAGATACTGTTTTAACAAATGCCTTTGTCTTGTCTAACCCTAGATTTCCATTATATGAAATATCATAAAATTCATATTTGTTTGTACTTAAATCGTAATATATAGCTGGATATTCTTTTATTCTAGTATCATTGACTCCGTTGTAATTATTTGGAAGTTCCCATCCGTTCATATTTTCATTAGTTAACGCTGTATTAGGGGTCCACAAATAATAGTGTAAATTTACTTGACTTATATCATTATAATCAAAATTGGTATAATATATGTTTCTAGACAAATCCTGTATGGTTTTATTCGATAAATTCAATACTACCTGTGATATATCATTTTGAATTTCAATATTTACATTTCCAGGATTGTAATGAATCGTCGGTACTGTTATACTTGCAAGTGATAAATCATACGCCGTCGTAGGGGGGATTTTATTTATATTCCATGTATTATTAATAACATACGTCCATCCAACATAATATTGTCCGCTTCTTACATCATTTTTATTTATAATAAATATTGATTTTGGTATACTTGGAACATTATTTTCATAAATTTGATTTGAAGATACTTGGTAGTAAAAATCGACTGTTTCAGAATTTACTTCTGCATTACTTAAATCGCGAATTACACTACTAATATCCGATATAGAGTTAGGATCTAAAGAAGGATCTATGTATTGTCTTATTTTTTGACTTTTAGAGATCCATCCATAATATACGAATGATACTTTTGTTCTGTCAAATATGGCATTCCAAAAATCCACCAAGCTTAATTTCAATTTTAATATTTCGTAGTCTTTTATTTCCAGCAGCAATGATGAAGTTACATTATCGAATTGAATGTCCAATTTTTGAGGATAATAAAAATCCCTGGCTACAGCATCAACGGCAGTTATGAATCCAACGCCGTAAATATATTTATGTTGAAATGGATAATTCGGCGATTGGTTAAAAAAATAATTCTGACCCCCTTCGTTATTAAAATTATAAGATATATCCCAATCGGTTATTCTATGATAGATATTATTAATCTTTTTAGACGGAGTTCGCATAATAGAATTAAATTTAAAATTACTTGTTTTATCGTGAATATTTATATCCATGCGGCATATATATGGAATTTGTGATGTCGCGTTTAAATACGAATCACTTTGTGGTAAGTATTCAGTATTACTTCCCAAAAGGGAAGCTTCTTTTATTTGATGAAATATTATATCTGTTGATGATATATCATTCATAAGTATTTCATTTGCTGTTGGATTTGTATTGTAAATGCGAATGGTGGAAGCGTTTTGAACACTGCTTACATCAAGTGAACCCACGATTGATAGTTTTGTAATTGGTATATCAATATTTTCTAAATAAACCACATTTTTTTGGTTTATATTAATAGTCACCGTCATACTATTATTTTTTTTTTGAAATAGCCATCTAACTATCCCTGTTACGGACTGGTTATTATTATCATTATGTAGGTACGAATTGCCGTCCTTATAAAATAAAATTGTATTATTTGAATAATCATTCATTACTCCAATATGAACTCCATCTACTTTACTAACTATATCGTCTAATTTTATATTTGATATATCGCCAAGACCCCAATTAATATTATTTATTGTATTATTAACAGTGCCTTCGGGAATATTCATTTCTATGATAAAACTACTAATATCAGAAACATACTGAGTCCCATCTAATGTATCAACATATCCACTGGATATATCAAATGTTTTTGTAAGATTATAATGTTCTAGAGTTTCACCAACGTAACTTGCGTTCCTTATATCAAATCCAACATCGCCATATTCGGATATATTTTCATATACAAGCGTAGGGCTAGGAAATATTGTTTTATCTAAATATCGAACTGGAACTTGGTATAGTCTAGGGTCAGATGGACCTTGGTATCCTGACGGTAAAGACCAAAAATTCCCTCCACTTTGTGATTGTTCATTATTGGGTGTAAATAAATTAAAATTTATTGTTACAAATGTATTTGATAAATCAAGTGTTTTATTATATAAATTAAAATGCTCTATAAAATTATGAATATCATTTTGTGAAAATTCTAAAAATAGGTTTGTAAAATTTGAATTTGAATATATTTCTACACCACTCAAATCATAAATAAAATCTTCGAATGGTATGTTTGCGATTGTGCTCTGTACTTGATAATCGTTAATTTTATCCATTGGAAGATAGCTTGTATCAGTTCCATCTGCGAATTCGATTTCATAATTCCATTCAATAGTATATTTTCCCGCCAATAAAGTATTATCTGTTTTGTTTTCACTTATGTCAATTGATATATTTTGTGGAATAATCGTGGTGCTATCATAAAATGAAAAAGATAAATCAAAACTATTATAATCTATCGACGAAGTGTTATAAGTTCCTGCTTGGTCTGAATCATTAATATAATCTGGTTTTAATATAAAAATATTAACTCGTACTCTAATGTTAAAATTGTGATTAAAATTAAAATTCACAATCATCTCGTTTCTTATACTTTCTGGAAATGAAATATTCAAATTTTTATAGTAAAAATCAACCTCATTATTACTATCGTAATGAGCAATGTTACCATATGATACATCTAATAACTTGTTGGGATAATATATGACTCCAAATTGCGTAAAATCGAAATAAGCATATTTACTAATTCCCGTGTTATATGCCGTTTTTGAATAATATGCTTTGGTGAAATCAATAGGGGTTGTTTTATCGTAATGATATCGTTCTATATTATAATTCCATCGTATGTAATACTCATTGCTATTCATTGTATATATATATGAATTACTACTTGGAGTGTTTTGAAATTTCTTATGCACGGAACTCCAGTCATCTGTTGATATAACATGAGCATAATTCGGATTATTTAATAAATCATTTTTTTTTACACGGAGTATTTGAACATTTAAAGAACTATTCGAATCGTATCCGAAATATTTATGAATAGAATCGTTCTGCAAAACCGTTATGGCGTTTACAACATTCGCAAGACCGTCTATATCGTCTTCGTTGTTATATCGATTCCTTGAAACGTCGTTGTACTCACCATTATATGGTATATTTCCATAATCAATGACAGACTGTGGAATTTGTTCATAATATATAGAATTATCGCTTAATTCATGTACCACATCATATGAAATATCGAATAAGTTATCGCCATACGGATAATTATTATTATTAACTGTTATATTAGATAAATCAACCGTGTTATTAGTTAAGGTGGTTCCATAATGTGTGCTATTATTTATAAATATGTAAATATTATAACTTATTTTAGTTATCTGATTGTCTTCGTATAAATGAATATATTCTGTCCCTATAATAGGGTCTTTTAAATATCGTGTTCCGATCCTATTATCCGGTGTATATCTATTAATAAAATTATTAGATATATCTAATAATTCGTCTGATGGTAATGTAATCGTTATTTGTCCACTATTATAACTAAGCGACGGTTGCTTTGTTGCCTTATAAATTCGCTCAACATCTAATGAAGAAAAATGTGAGGACACGCTTCCCATTTCTGAAAAATAATCGAAGAGGAAGGATGTCCCGTTCATCCTGAGATTTGGTGTAAAAAATGGAGCATTGCCTTCTAATGAGTATTCTTTTGTGGCATTATTAATATCTTTAAATATCAATTTATAACTATTTTTAATTGAATATGTCCATAAAAAATTATATTTTGTATATTTGGGACTAGTTAGAATAAGAGAACTTTGTTCAGGAACACCGTTATTTATACCATATGTTCCGTCTATTTTAAATACTCTTATATAATTAGATGAAGTATCGCTAGCAGGTGTGTTAGAATAATTATATGTATATATATTTTTACCATTAATATCAGATTGATCTATTTGCTGTTGGTTCGATATATCGTTAAATGTAATCGGTCGAATATTATAATTGCTATCAGTTAATTGTTTATAACTTGGACTCATAGACAGTTCAGTTCCATTAAACCACGGTCCGTTTATATCTTCCCATATATAAAAATAATAATCGATGTATGATTCTTCATTTGACAATGGTTGTACTGTTATTTCTGTTATTTCAGATATCATATCGATTGGTATAAATCTTGAAAGTAATGTTAAATTTTGAGATAAATCTAAAACAGTTTGATGTATACTACTGACATCGACCGGGGGAATTGTAAATTTTACATAATCAAACTCTCCGTAATAGTAGTCACCAATTACTTCTGAATACACAGATTCAGCCATTCCATTATTTTTTATCAAATAAACACATCTATTTAACCCGTTCGATAATGTGCTATCCTCTTTAAAAAAATATGCGTTTCCTACACTTCCACCGGAAATATCTTCAATATTTGCTATATTATCACTGGCGTCAAATGTAAATCCAATATAAATAGGATATTGTAATATGTATTTTTGTGCATTAAGTAATGTAATATTTAATACTTCAATTGGGTTATCACGACTAGATTCTAATATTTGATTACTTAATTTTACAAATGGGTATTTATTAACATATTCGATTGTTCCACTTTGTAAATTATGATGAAATATGTTATTAGATAATAAAGTAGTCATATATAAAAAATATAACATTTTAAAATGTTATATTTATATTTATTAACATTTCCATCTATTTCCACAGTTTAAGCAAGTTACAAATGTTGTCATAGGTTCATCGGCCGACCGTGTTTGCATTTCGTAATAAGTACACTTTCTTTTTTTACATTTATAACATTTAAATTGATCGGTTGCCGCCATCATGTTATCAGATGTCATGTTTTTATCGCGTTTAATTTTTGCCTCTATTAGCGACTTCCAGATAGGCGGGTTCATTTCTTGATGTGTTAGATTTTCCAAAGCAGATTTTTCCAATTTTTTATTTTTAATCGATAATAATAACGATTCATTGTTTGTCATATTTGATAAAATGGTTCTTAATCGATTTACATACAATTGAACAAAATATTTATTTTCCCATTTTTTTACTATTTTTTTTCTTGTAGCTTCTTTTATAGTATAATTAAATATACTTACTTCTATATTTCTGCTTATAGATGTATTTGTTAAATTAAACTGATTGTCAAACATTGTTTGAACATTTTTACGGAGCGTTTCAGGTGATTCTACTTTCATTTAACTTATTTCCAATTAATATATTTAAATTCAATTTTATTAAATATATTATACTTAATCATCGTTGCTTGAACAATAACTTTCTTCGCTTAATTCAGAATAATATCCTTCATCACTGTCTTCTTCACTTTCCTCTTCACTTTCCTCTTCACTTTCCTCTTCAACTTCCTCTTCGCCTACTTCAACTTCTACAGTTTCTTCATCTTCCTCGTATTCACTTTCTTCTCCTATATCTTCCTCGTATTCTTCCGAATTGGTTTCTTCATAACTGGCACTTTCTTCTAAATCATCGATTACAAACCCATCTTTAAGATAGCCTTCTTTTGTTTTTTCGCTATCTGAATATTCTTCATCGTCTTCACTAGGTTCTTCTGATTGATCTAAATCTTCAAATCCACCAAATAATGTGTCGTACACAGTGTTCCATTCCTCTTTTGTTAAATCGAGAATCGATTCGTCGCTTGGTGTTTTTTTAGAATGTTTTACAATAACCATTGTATTAAAATATAACGGCGAGTCTATTGGCGGAGGCAAATCATATTTATTCTCGCTGTTAGAACGACCCGAATCTTTTGCATATACCGAATAAAACTGCTGTTTTACTTTCCATGTATGCCTTTTTGCGAAATTGTCATTGGATTTAAAATTACACTTTTTATATATTTCGGCGAGCTTGATTGATTTTACTGTTTTTTCATTTAACGAAGCATTCTTAGATACCAATACTATTTTTACCATATAAATTATTATATTAAATAGGTTTAAATAGTTTGAAATAAATATATTAATGAAATATTACGTTAGTGAATTGAATATTAATGCTATTAACTTTAAAAACTTGAAGAATAAACTATATTACGAAAATGAAACTAAAAATATTATATTATCAGACGACGGATATTATACTATTTACAATAACCAATATTATAGACATTATGTAGATACATCTCATGCTATTAATGAAATTTGTTATTATAAAATCAATAAATATTTAGACAACTATACATTGTACGTAGATTCAAACAATTGGATAAGGAAGAAGGCGACTAGATTGCCCCCAAAACATGTTAATATTATTGTAAATAAAGAAATATACAAATTAAATGAAAAATGTAACGTGTCATTTGTTGTAGAAAGGAATGACAAGGGTGATGTATGCGATCTTTATTTTCTCTCCCAATTAAGTGAAACCAATTACTCTTTTCAAGAAACGATGAGTTATTTATTGTCAAAGTTAATATAACTTTATGTATATGATATTTTGGATTTTACAAAGAACAATAATTTCATTAATTTTAATTTTGTGTTGTCATTATATTTATATTTTCTTAAAAAATAATTTGACTATTCCCAAAACAAGAGATTTAGTTAACAGTCCAAGAGATAAATATAAGGAAATGTATTCAAAAATAAACGAAGATATATCCGTTAAAAATATGAATAGTAAAAACGAGAATGTTACTGATAAATCACAAACGAAAATGAAGGATGAATTAAAAAATTATTTAAGAGATTTGAAGAACTCTGGTTCTAATGGTACACCCGCAAATCTACAAGATAATGTTAATGCTTCGAATGAGTTGGATTCGTTTTCTAAAAACGATTTTACCGCTTATTGATTAATAAAATATATTTAAAAACATAACAACGGTTTATATATTAATGGTATACTCAAATAAAACACGAAAATCAACACTGTTAAATAAAGAACGCAAATATTTGATAACACAATTTCCAAGTGTAAAACCTTTTTATGAAAAAACTTTACATAACAAGGTTGATATAAAAAACCGATTTTATATTAGTATTCCAATGGGGAAAAAATTCTTTATTTGGTTTACTTACTTAAATGGACGTCCAGTATGTATTAGTTTGAGCTATATATTTAAAACTAGAAATTTTCAACAAATAAAATTGGTTGCTTGTAATTTTGATCCGGTATTATGTGTAGGCTCCGGAACAGTATTATATGGAACACATGTAGTATTAAATAATAAAAATTTGTTCAATATTGAAAACATATTTTACTATAAAAATAAGAGGGTACTTTTTGAATCACAATTTAATAAATTTTCGATTATTCATTCAATAATGGAAAATTATGTATCTTCTAAAATATATTTAAAACAAGAGTATTTATTTAAAATACCATTAATTAGTAATTCTTATAATAGTATAAAACGGCGTCTAGAAAAATTACCATATTCTACTTATTGTATTCAACACCGGTCATGGACTGATAATATTTATTTAAACGAAAGAGTGGTTATTCATAAAATAGACCGTGCTATTTTTAAAGTAGAGGCGGAATTAGGCACTGATATTTATAGTTTATATTCTGAGGAAAAGGGGGATTTAGTCAATATTGGTTTTGCTTATATCGGTAACATTAGAACAAGTCGTTTAATGAATAAATTATTTAGATGTATTCGCGAGAATGATGATATCGATTTAATAGAAGAAAGCGAAGACGAAGATTCTTTTGAAGATGTGCGTTTAAATAAATTTATGTTAAATAAATCATATAATGTGGAATGTGTATTTAATAAAAAATATAATAAATGGGAACCAATAAAACTAAGTGATAAACCTATTACACAAAAGCAAGAATTAATGTTTATTGAAAAATAATTTATATTGTTATTATATAATGACTAAAAATAATATGAAAACCAGAAAATACAAGAAGAGTGTTAAATCCAAAAAAAGTCTCAAGCACAGAAAGAAAGGACAGAAAGGAGGAGCATATGGTGTAACTATGAATTCATTGGCAAATAATGCAAAATCAAATGTAATTGGTTATGCCGGCGCAGTAAAATACAATCATTGCGGGGGCAATAAAAATGTCAATATTCCTGTTTTTAATAACCGTGTTGGACATGGTTATGCGGACCCAACACTTGCGTCTACTATTCTTGGGGGATACGCACCCGTGTCTAGATACGTTGGATCGCAATGTGGTGCTGGTAAAAAAGGAAAAAAACTTATAAAAAAGAAGAGAAAGACTAAGAAAAATAAAACCTTAAAATCTAGAAAGCATTTAAAGATTAAATCGTTTAAGAAAAAGAAGGGGAAAAAACGACACACTGTTAAAAAGCACATGAATAAGAAGAAACGTCATCAGAAGGGAGGCAGTGGGTATACTCAATACCAAAGTAATACTCCGGTTGGCACATCATTTGAGTCGCCCAATGTAACACCCCCACATAATGCGTTGGCTCCATTAGGAATTGCGAAAACTCAAATAAATTGTACTGATAATTACAATCATTATAAGAAGTAGTTAAACTTATTAAATAATATTAATTAAATAATATTATTTAATATGACAAAAACATTGAATAATAAGATATTAAATCGACTATTTAATTTACCGGATAGTATACGACGGTTAATATTTGAATACGATGGAACATATCACGAAATATATAAAACGATCATAAAAGAAATAGACCTTTTTCCAATTTGGAACATAGCATACAATCGCACCAATACACTAGACTCACGCGCAACATATTATTGTAAAACGATCGCAACCGATATGCTATCTCATTGGAATAATCATTATACTTCATTTATCGACAGCCTTTTGAATTATCAGAATAATACACAACCCAATGATCGAACATTAGTAAACTTTTTAGATAATTGTGAATGCGGTTCCATTATACCAGGTAGAAATGAAACTTTATTTGAGTGGATAGAGTACTACAATCAGGTTATTTCTAAATAATTTACCACGATATTATTTACAACATGGGATACACGACTTAACTTTATCAGCGCACTGCTTGGGTTTAGCAATATGTAATTTACCACCATCAACCATAATAAGGGTATCAATTAATCCAGGAAGCATGTCCTTGATAACCGGATCTAAGAATTCCAACGCCCCCGCGTCGGTGTTATCGACTACATAACAAAGAATATCAACTACTAAATCCTTTTTTTGTTCCGCGTTTAAGTGGTATAATGCGGTTACTTTCGACAATACCTTCATAGTTGCGTCTGCCATATTTTTAAGATTAACTCCTGATGGAAATATTTTTACAATATCCTCGCCTATACTTACAACATCGTCTGCCTTAACAGGTGTTTTACTATCTTTTACCGATTTTAACTCCGTAACCTTGATGTGAGACATTAATTATACAATAATATTATATTAAATAATTAAATTAATTATGATTTATTGTAAATTCATAATATTTACAATAAAAGTGCATAGATTATTAATCGTCGTCGTCGATTAAACAAGTACGATTAAGTATTTCAGAGCCTGTTTTTATTTTTAACACGGGTTTGATTTTTTTCTTCGTTTTATTAGTTTTTTTAACTCGTGAAGATTTAGTGAAAGGTGTCTCGCCTTTTCGCTCTACAATAACATCCCATCCATCATCTTCATAATTAATAGAGTCGTTCTTTATTACCCTAAACATCTGCTTTTTATAAAAAGACAATCGTTTGGTCCAATGTCGTTGAAAAATGCTATGCGTATCAATTATATCTATTACTAAAGCTTCATGATCCTTTTTTCTAAGGATGCGTCCTATGGCTTGATTTACACTTACTTTTGGAGTGGCCATCAATAATGTAGTAAGAGATTTTATATCCAATCCCTCTTCTGCCATAGCATATGTTCCAATAATAATCTTTTTACCTTCGCTAATTTTTAGATCTTTCTCCTTCATCCCCCCTACATAATATCCAACGGTTGCTATATTACGATGCTTTATTGCGTCGTATAGATAATGCAACACGCTTTTATTATGTCCCAATATCATTATTTGATCGTCTACACTCCCCTTTTTTATAGTATCTTCGAGAACTTGTAATATAAATTCACTTCGTCTGTTATATTCACATAATTTTTTTATCATAGATGTATAATTAACCTGTCCTCTCCAATTTAATACTTCGTTATCAAATTCAGCATCCCCACTTATATATTCAATTGCCTTTACTAATACCTTATTTTCACCTTTTCGTTTTTTACGAAATACAACATCGCCTAAAAACATTTTAATTACCTTAGTTAAACCGTCCTTTCTTGTTAGAGTTGCAGAAAGACCCAAAGTATACTTTGTAACAATTTTAAACAATGACCTACTAAATACTTCACTACTAATGTGATGGACTTCATCTACAATAGTAAGTCCAAAATCACTGAATGTTTTTATATCGTAATTTTTCATACTTAAACTTTGAAGCATCCCAATAACAATATCTTTATCTTCTACATCAATAATATTCCCTTGTATCCTACCCACCTTAGCAGTAGGCAGAAATTGCTCGATGCGTTCCACCCATTGTCTTAATAAAAACTCTTTATGAACAATAATAAGGGTTTTACGCTTGATTTTAGATATAATTCTAAGGCCACATACAGTTTTACCTGCTCCAGTATGAAGTTCTAACAATCCACCACCTTTTTCATGCGCCGCTTTTATATAAGCATCTACTATTGGTAACTGATAATCACGCAATTCTCCTTTAAATTCGATATCTATCGCTTTTCCAGAACCTATTTTAGATATCTCAGGATATCCATAATGTTTTATCCCATAAAATTTGGGGATGTACAATTTTTTATTGGATTCTCTATATACTGGAAATGAGTTCGGTTTAGCAAGTGAGTTTTTAGGAACATAAGGCTTCATCATCAATTCTTTTTTAATTAAATTTTGCTCTTTTACAGTCATATACTCCTTTTTAATGGAATATCCCTTTTTACCTAAATATGTAGCAATTTCAGTTTCTGAAGCAAGTGATGCCATTCTTTTACAAATAATATATTTCAATGTATTTAGATTGTTTTGCTTATTTATTATGATAATGAATATGAAATATTATTTACTTAATATATTATATAAATTACTATGATTGATCAAATTGTTGACATGATTAAAAAAAATGATTTTTTAAAAAAAAACATGAGCGGAATATTGCCATTAGTAGACCATAACTTTTTAAAGCTTTCGTTTATAGGAACTATCACTGGAATTGTTGCTTCGTTTGTTGGAGGAGGGGCAGAAATATTATTAGTTCCTTTGCTAATATATCTAAACGTGCTTGATGATTATAAAGTAGCAATTGGTACTTCTTTAGCATCTTTACTGCTTCCAATTGGAATAGTTGCCGTGTTTTTCTTTGCTAAAGAAATATGCAATGGAAATAGTGGAAAATGTATTAAATGGAATTATGCAATGACTTTATCCTTTTTCTTTATTGTGGGAACACTTGCTTCTTATTTTACAAGTAAAATAGATACCACTATATTTAAAAGCGTATTTGGTATCATTACTATTTTATTAGGAACAGTTATTTTGCTTAACAGTCATTAATCGCAATAAATAAAATCTCATATTATCTTATATGAAAAATCTACTTAAAATGATACCTAGTAACCCTACATATTTAGTATTATCCATATTAATGGGGGTATTTATTGTAGCGGATATCGCACCTCCTAGTAATATTTGTATGTTGATCGATACAATTGTTGGTAAGGCAGTTGTTATTATGATTTCCCTTAGTTTATTCAGTATAGATATGCTTATGGGTATAGTTGGTATTATCGCGGCATATATTCTTATTATGCGATGTAGTAAAAAGGAAGAGATTCGAACTTTCTCTCCCTCTGAAGTTAAAAAATCAAAACAACTTAGTGTAATGAATCAATTTCCACAAACCATAGAAGAAGAAATTATAGGGAAGATGATTCCACGAACAAATCCTGATTTACAGGCTCCAGATTATAAACCAACATTACAGAATCTCCACAATGCTAGTAAATTATAAATAGCAATTTAATCGTCTAAATATCACTTAAACATTATATAAATAATAATTTCCTAAATTTTAGGAGTTTTATTATTTACGATACTCGATAAAATTATGCACCTTATGAGGAGGAGGAATTTTTTATTTTGTTAACAGTACGATATGCCCATTTCCCAAGCACTATTACTACGATTGTACCAACGCCAATCGCGGCAAACAATTTTACCATTTCTTCCATTTTTTTCTTATCCTCTTCACGCTTCTTTTTTTGTGCCTTTTCACGTTTAATAGTTTCTTCGTCTATATACTCTAATTTTTCAATATATCCTGCCTTCACGGAACTTGGGTAACATACTCCAGTTGGTTCATCTTCTGTTCCGCAATTGACGCTGTTTTTATCGCATATATCGGTAGAAGTTTTACCGTTAACCTTTTCTATTTTTAAGCATTGTAAATAAGGCTCTTTACAATCAGTAATAGTAGATCTACATTTTAGTCCCAAATTTGTTCTAAGTTTGTTTTCAGAATTAGACATTATAATTAATATATAATAAAATAATATAATTTTATGTATATAAATGAATATTACCAAAAAAAGAT
>Ga0257110_1000090_pt1 | contig 49727 bp, 40 predicted proteins | sample LP_taG_7_FD_190184 | JGI IMG/M metagenome (GOLD analysis project Ga0257110, IMG submission 190184) | Marine microbial communities from Northeast Subartic Pacific Ocean, Canada - LP_J_2015_P26_10m | ecosystem: Environmental > Aquatic > Marine > Oceanic | place: Canada: Northeast Subartic Pacific...
TTTTTTTTTTTCGTTTGGACAACAAATAGATATAGTTTTTTTTCTTACTTCTGGACATAACAAATTCATTAATCGTTCCGTACACCCAGATAAAATAATAAATCCGCCCGTTATAATAGGAACTAACAAAGTTTCGCTTATCATATTAATATAAAAATATATTTTATATTAATATTAAATTCTTTATAAAAATATATTTATTCTTGGACTGGGTAATTTTTTCTACATGCGCTAGGGTGATAAAATAACTTGATTATTATAACATATTAAACACAGCCGGATACATTATATAACAATGAAACTAGTCTCGCCCCTTGATCATCTTTCTTTAGCCCGCCCTATTTTGGCAGGGCATTCATCAGAACTATACTTGGCGTCGTCTATTGTCCTAGAAACCGCATGCACCATGTGTTTAGCGAATGTAAATAATAATAAACTATGGTTTATCCCAATTTACGCGGGGTATGGAGTATCTTTTTATTTGTTTCCAAAATGCCTCGATAAGTTTAGTTTAAACATGGCGTATACATTATGGTCGGGTTTTGGTATCATGTTTACATTTTTAATTGAAATTGCACTGAAAAAAGAAGTATTCCATATAAAAAAATTATTCGGCATCATCACTATGATATATGGGATTTCGTTAATCAAGTAATTTATATATAATAAAAAATATTTTTTATTTACATTTTTTTCTTATGCAAATTCGCACATTTCTAAACCAGCATTTTCACGATATTCATGAAATGCTTTCAAGTCCCCGACGACATCCGTGTCAGGGTATCTAATATAAGTCAAATCCGGCATCGATTTAAGGTGTGTAATGTCACCGGAAACGCCTGTACCACCAAGCCAAATCACAGACAACTTCGGTAGCGACTTCAGGTGTTCAATGTTTCCCGTGACGCCCGTGTCGGTGAGGTCAACCACGGTCAGGTTCAGCAACGAGTTGAGGTGTTCAATGTTTCCCGTGACGCCCGTGTCGGTGAGGTCAATCTCGGTCAACTTCGGCAGCGAGTTGAGGTTTTCGATGTTTCCTGTGACGCCCGTGTCGTAGAGGCTAATCTCGGTCAAGTTCACCAACGACTTCAGGTTTTCGATGTCCCCATAGACGCCCGTCCTGAAGAGGACAATCATGGTCAAGTTCAGGAGGGACTTCAGGTTTTCGATGTCCCCATAGACGCCCGTCCTGAAGAGGTTAATTTCGGTCAATTTCGGGAGCGACTTGAGGTTTTCAATGTTTCCCACGACGCCCGTGCTGTTGAGGTCAATTTCGGTCAAGTTCAGGAGCGACTTGAGGTTTTCGATGTCCCCAGAGACGTGAGTGTTATCGAGATAAATATCGATTAAATTTGGCAGCGACTTCAGGGCGGCAATGTCCCCCGAGACGTGCGTGTTGGAGAAGTAAATGTGAGACAACTTCTGTAGCGACTTAAGGTGGAATATATCGCCAGCGACACACGTGCCCCGGAATCCTATCCCAGTCAAGTTCGGTAGCCACTTAAGATAGGCGATATCCCCAGAGATTTTTGTATTAGAGAGACTAATAACAATCAAGTTATTAAAACAAGTAAATAAATCTATGTCTATAGGTATACGACGTGGATAATTTTTCTTTTTATATGAAGTAAACTCAATTACATCGTCGTCATTCTCTGGAATATTTAAATCCGCAGTTTGTAACTTTTTTTTTAATACTTCTACAACTAATCCGGTATGTGGTGATTTGCACGCAAACATAAATATTTTGTTACATACTTCATCTGGAAACGGCAGTTGTTGTATGATATCCATTGTTGTTCTATTTATAACAAAAAATAGTTTGAAAAAATATTTTCAATTTTTTTCTGATCATTTATTTTTTAAATGTAATGGTATTGCAGTCAATATCTTTAAGGTCTACAATAGATTTTTGCTTTTTAAGTTTATCGATAAGGACTTTTTCTTCATTAAAATAGTGTGATATGTGGTGATTTTTATTAAAGTGATGACCCTCCCCACCAAAACCAATGATGTATATACCAAGGTCTTTGTTGTATTTTTCTTTTATTTGTAGACATGTTGCAATGGTGTAAAATCCTCTTGTCATGTCAATTAATCGTTTCATTTTATCTATGTACTCTTTTGGAGTTTTTATGAATGCATGCTCTGCTGTGAATCTTTTTGTGAGTTGCGGTCTATTGATTTCAAATATGATAACACAATCGCAGTCATGAACCCATGAATTTGTGTTTTCAATTTGAAGACACACGAATTGTACATCTGTTTTATCTCCAACCAACTTAGTATCTGTATCTACTTTATAATTATTAAAACGAATAATAACGTCAAATTTATCAATAAGGTGGGTGATGTTTTTAGTAACCGGTCCATTTCCTATGATGCATATATTTTTGGCATTTTTAAGTTTTTCAAAATATACATCAGATAGTTTGTCTATGGTCATATTATCAGAATATACTATTGCGTTAAGAGCATTAGTTTTATCTCGTAGTCGGCGATTTCCGGGTTTGAAAGACTCTTCAAAAATATTCATATACTTATAAATATATAAGATATTAAAAGATTTTACGTTTAGTTTTTCTTAATTTAAATCGTTTTCCACGGTAATTCTTGAGTTCATATTTTTTTTTGCACGAAAAGCGAGAAGTTTGAAGTTTTCTTTTTTGTAAAATAGACTTTTTACATATAGCAATAGCGGCAGGTTCTTTAAGTTTTGACTTTTTGGTAACTTTTTTAATACATCTGCATAATTTAGTGGCAAGAATTTTTTCGGATTTATTTTTAATCCATCGATGTGGTTTACGTTTATGTGGAATCTTATAATAGTCTAAAATTACTTTATAGTCATTTGTTGTTAAATTCATGAAATTAAATATATAGTATAATAAAATATTATATTTGTATTAAATATAATATTTTATTATTTATAATATGATAGACAAAGCTATCGTATTTGATTTAGATCATACGTTAGGAGACTTTTATACTGTAAGATTAATTTGGAATTTTTTAAGAAAAATAAATGTCAGTGTAACGGAGGATATATTTCATAATTTATGCGATGTCTATCAAAAAACGTTTCGTCCCAATCTGTTTATCATATTAAAATACTTATTAAACAAGAGGGAAACAAAGAGGAATATAAAACTAATTATATATACGAATAATCAGGGAGGCAAGGAATGGTTAAATATGATTATGAGCTATATAGATAAAAAGATGAATAAGATAACATTTGATTCAGTAATAGGTCCTTATAAAATCTCTGGAGAGATTGTGGAGAAATGCAGGAGTAAAGAATACAAAACATATCATGACATAATGCATTGTTCTAAACTGCCAAAAAAATGCGAAATACTTTTTCTAGATGATCAATATTATTCAAGAATGAATCATAAAAAGGTGGAATATTATAAAATAAAGGAATATCATTACTATGACACAAACCGTAAAATTCTTAAAAACATATGGAATATTGAAATACTTAATGAAATCTCTCCAGACCTTCGTAAAGGATTTCTTCAAAATTTTAGTAACTACCTTTTCAGGGTGAACAAAGATAAAACAAAGACAAAAGAGGAGGAAGAACTTGATCGGGTGGTTTCAAAAACGATGATGATTCACATTCAAAGATTTTTGGCTAAGCCCAACAAATATACGAGGAAAAAAAATTGATTTTATTTTTCCTGTTTAAAGTATTTAAACGACAAAGATGCTTTCAAATTTGGGAACTTCGGCATATAATTGGCGCACATTTATTCCGTTACGCGTTTATGTAACGCAAATGAATTTTGAAATGAATTGGATTTATTGCAATATTCCTTTTAAAAATTATTTTAAACGCCACATGGTTTGGAACGGTAAACAGCAAATTCGAAAAGCCGTATCTTCCTCTGGTTTAAGGGTTATAGAAAGGGAGGAATGTTGCGCATATCCATATTCGAGCGATGGACTACCCGTGCCTCACACGTGGAGCAATACAAAGAAAAACTGTTGGGGACAACACTATGCTATATGTTCTGTGTGTGGTGTAATAAAAGCGACAGAACCAACAAAAAAAAATGTATAAAGTTATAAAGTTATAAAATTATAATATAGAGAATAATATATATATGCAAAATAACGATTGTTCTCCATATGGTGTTATATTATGTCAACAAGGTAGAACACAAGACTTAAATACCAGAATATTTAGTAGATTCAACCCTTTTTTTCATCAGCCACCGAGATATGATTTGCGTTCCGCTTCAACAAATCGTAGTCGTTTTCCAGTGTTGACTTCAAATGAAAAATGCCAACGCATGGATGCAAAATCGGGATTTAATGTGGATTTGGAGACCGTATTGCAAAATCGGCAATTTGCGCTTCAACGGTCGGAGTTGAATGAATATGTTCCATCCTCTAAAAGTATGTTGTATAATGAATATATTCCTAGTGGACGTAATGATGCTGACCCGCATAGCTTGTTATCGCAGACTCAATCCTTTAATTCTTTCAATCCAGATAAATACAACTTAGGTAAAAAGATTTTTAACAATTCGACACGAACTCAGTTATTAAATGTAAAAAAGTAATAGAATCAATTTCTACATTGGAGATAGATTTATTCATATATAGTATATATAAATAAATCATGTTAGTATTCAGTAATAGGAGAAGTGGCTTCATATTTAAATCCGGAGTTAATTTTCTGGTATTGAACGAGGGTGTTTTTAAATTTTTGTAACCAGAAGAGTTTTTTTTGCATATATTTTTGTATTTTATCGACATTATTAAAGTTATCTTTTTTCATTTGGTTATATAGTTTAATTTCTTCGCAGTTATACCATCCTGTTTCGTTGATATATTTGTGGTATTCTTCAATAAATTCATCATAGTTAAAGTCAAGTTTATGTTTGCTACATTCGAATAATTGATTGGAGTATTTCAGGCTATCTATTTGGTTATACAGGGATTGATGGGCGGAGATAGTGCATATAAAGGCGAGAAAATGGTTTCCAGAGAACATATTTTTAAGGGTGAATGTGAGTAGGGTTCTTCTAAAAGGTATAAACTTATTTTTATTGTGTATAGCACGTATGCATTCTTTAAGGGCGAGCATGTTAAGATTAATGTTAGTGCCTTCATTTTGTATTTTTCTTTCTTTGTATTGAACGCCGGATTCTTGTCCAGCCATATCTACAATAACAAATTTTTTTTCCGGTGTTTTTATATATATAATGGCATGAGAACGGGAGGATAGATGATTGAAATTAGTTTTACTTTTGGAGCGGTTTGTTTTAAAGAGTGTAATAAAAGTGCGTATATCTGTTTCATTCATAATCTTATAATCCGATTTATTTTTAATGACAAGTTTATCGGTTTTAAAGTATTTAAGGTTTTTGTTAGTAATAAGGTCGTATATATCATTATTATAGATTTGTATGGCGGATATAATTATGTTTTTTTGGTAATGATAGAGGAGTTCATTTAAAATACCTAGTGTGGTGTATGTTTTACCCGTTCCAGTGAAACCAAAATGAATAAGATAATTGATTTTGTAGCTAGAATATTTATGAATATCATTAAATACTTCAGAATTACTGGAGTTGGACCATATTTGATTGACATTAAATTCATAATTCTTCTTTTTATGGGGTATGGTTATAGCAGTAATTTCATTGGATATTTTTTGAATTTTAAGAGTGTGGTCATTTTCTTTAATGCGGCAAAAGATACGCGTATTCATAATGGATATGTATTATATATATATTATTATTCATATATATATATTATTATTCATATATAAATGATATATGAATAATATAGGAATAAGCAGAGAAGTTACTGGATGTTCAGTAAGTTTCTCCAGTAATCCGCAGTCAACCAGTTGTTGGTTTGGCTGGGTTCTTCCTCTTCCTTTTTTCCTTTTCCACTTTTCCTTCTCCTTTTTTCTTCTTTTTTTTGTTGTTTTTTCGCCTTCTTCTCTTGTTTTTTCTGTTGTTTTCTTTCTTTCTTGCTCATATAAAGGGTTGGGTCAAAAGGACCCGGTTCTTCTCGTTCCCAATTACGTAAATCCGTAGGAAATAGGTCTACTACATCGTTCCAAATTGGTTTTGCTAGGTCACGATTTGCAAGATTTCTACTAACCACAACATCTTGAAGTTCTGCTTTATCACTGTTGCGTAAACTATCATTATATGTAGTATCTTGACGACCATCAACAGTAATGGGTCCATCATTTTTTCCTGCATAAGGGTACCATGCAATTTGTCTTTGGGTATTTTCAACCTTTGAATAATTCCAATCGGATGAATGATCGAAAGGCAATTTTCTTTTTCGTCTTTCGTCTTCCTTTTGTTTATTATATTTTTCAAGTTCATACCATTGAGTAGTAGGCATACATACTGTATTTTTTTCTTTGTTACATATCTGCCTGCTGCCTGCCACGCTCCTTGATTTGAAGTCTCCAGTTGGATATTCATTATTGGGGAAACCTCCTTTATCCCCGCACATAATCTTCATCAAGTGCGAAAAATATCTTTTAGATTCCTCTTTTGTTTTGTTATTAGAATAATTATCTATCCAATTCTCCGCCTCCTGCATCATATTAAAACATTTATACCCGGTTTGAAACTTGGGACCATCAATGTTTAAACTAAGCACAGTGTGTGGGTTTAATCTGGGCATGTTGCGATACCTTGCAATTCTATCTTTCTGATCGTGTTGTTTTTGATATTCGCGCATTTCATTATCCAGTTTTATTTTGTTGACCGCATCTTCTTCGGCGATTCGGTCTCTTATCTTTTGGGCTGCGCAGAAATCTTTTTCTGATCTTTCTCTTTGTAGCTTTATTTTTTGTTCGAAAGATAGATTACCTTTTTTTTCTTTTTTTTTTAATTTTTTCTTTTTTTCCTTTTTTTTCTCTTTTTTACTTTTTTGGAATAGAGGTTCTTGTAGTTTACTTATTTCAATATATATATATAGTAATAAGACGCTAAATATAAAAAAATAATCTGTGTTTGTTAGTTTGATATTCATATCTATATATATAGTATAATATTAATTATATGAATAATGAATTGTATTATTTAGTGAATCCTATATATAGTAAAATAGTAAATGACAAGATGGGGGGGGATAAAGAGGAGCAATGTTCAAAGGAGGAAAAGAGGTTTTACAAGAAAAGAATACTGCAAATGACAAAGGATTGTATGCATGGGAAGGCTTCAAACAAAGTAATAGAGGCGGCATTTCTAGAATATTTAAGAACATGTGTTGAACATTTCAAGGAGGAGGATAAAGCGGAACTAATGCAGATGGAGTATGGAGATTTATCGTTTGAAGAAAACACAAAAGTGGATAACATAGATATAGAGAAAATAAATGAGGATTTATTTAAGAAGAATGATGAAGTAAAAAGAATAGAGACATGTTTTCCGGTGGAGAAAAGAAAAATTAAAAAGGAGGAGGAGGTGGTGTATCCAAAGAAGAAAGATGTAAATATTAAGGACGGTAGATTTAAAACAAAGGGTGTTAAAAAAGGTAAAAAGAAAAATATGGACAATATATAAGATGGTAAAAACATTTGGCGGAAAAACAATGAAAAAAGGTAAAGGTGGTAGAAAAGATAAAAGCGATAAAAAAGATAAAAAAGATAAAACAGATAAAAAAGATAAAAACGATAAAAACGATAAAAAAACTAAAAAGGTTGTGGAAGATAAGAGAGGATTTAGAAAAGCTAAATGTAGTGCGTCAAAAGATGGCAATAGTTATACATGTTATACGGCAGAATCATTAAAACATCTACGGGATAATTGGAATAAGAGACATCCGGATCATAAGATATTAACGGATAATTCAAAAGAAATATGGGAGGAATTAAAGAGAAATATGGCGAATACATGTAACACGGAGGCATGTTGGATGCGTCAACAGTTTATGAAGAAGGGATTAAACAGTGAATTATTGAATTATACCTTTGCTCCGACGGCTCCTAAAAGTTGGATAGCAAACCCAAATACGTGGTTATCAAGTACGGATATATCGAAGGTGATGAAACAGTATGAAAGAAAAAATGATAATTTTGATTTTATTGGACCATCGCCTATAGATTATGATGCAGTGGATAGTTATGGAGACCGAGTTTGGGAGGAACTATATAGTTTTGATCCCATGAAACAATTTAAAAAGGGTAAACGAAAGGTGGGTATAATATTTAATACGGATGAACATACGAAAGGTGGTGCGCATTGGATATCATTATTTGTGAATTTAGATGACGGAAACATGTATTTTTTCGATAGTGTGGGGGATAAGGCACCTTCAAATGTGATGAAGTTTTGCAATACCCTTAAACAAAACGCAAAAGGTTTAGATGGTGTTCCAGAGTTTACGTTTCATGAAACGCATCCTCATTCGCATCAAAAGAAAGACACAGAATGTGGTATATACAGTTTATTTTTTATAGCGAAAATGCTTGAAAAACAGGATTATGATTATTTTAAAACAAAGACGATAGGAGATAAAGATATGGAAAAGTTTAGACAATATTTTTTCAATAAACCAGCAACATATTGAATATGGAATACAGAATATGGAATATGTAATATTTAATATTAGATATGGAATATTCTATATTTAATATTTATATATAGTAATGAAGACAGAAAAGGATTTATTAATGATGTATCATACAGAAATACGTAATATAGGGATATACACATCCATTTCATTAGCCGCGCTTGCATATTCGCGTTCATATAGAGGAAAGGGGTTTTACAGAAATATAGCAGGTATATTTTTAAGTTTAGCATTCATCTTTTTTTCAATTGTAATAAACCGATATTTATGGTTGGATATTGAAGCGTTTTTAAAAGAAATAGATTCAACGATGATGCCAAAATGGTTACAATTACTGCCATTAATAGGTGTATTTCAATTATTAATTGTGATGATGAATGTATATACGTTATATTTGGAATGGAATAAGAAAAAATAATGAACAACTAAAATAATGAACAACTAAAATAATGAACAACTAAAATAAGTTACAAATACAATATTTTTTATTGTATTTGTATAAACCACAAAGATTAGTATTTAAATGAATATCTTTATCTAAGGAATAGAATAAATATTATATTCAACATTAAATCTACCAAAACTGGATTGATTATCATTATTTCGGGCTACAATGGTATCGGCTATAATGGTGGAGATTTCTTGGATTAAATGATTGTAGGTTGAGCTATCTTCTAGATTTCCATTAATAGTAGTATTAATTAGAACTGAGTTATTGGAAATATCATTAACATTTTCATATGTTATCATTGTATTATTGGAAGAGTCTGTGTTGTTGTTGTTGGTTTCATTTATTTCAAGTATGGAGCTATCCATTTCTGGTTCTGTAAGAGTGGAAGATTCGGGTAATGGGGGTGATTCAGTGGATGTATTACCATAGTCGCGAATATCATATCGACATACGGGACATCTTACTGCACCATTAAACCACCGACGCAGGGGTCTTTCCTTAAAAATGTGTCTACAATGTCGTATTTGCATAACAAATTCATCATGATTAAATGAGTCATGAGAAATGGGGCAGGTGGTGTTTATAGGATTTTCAATAGTATTGAATGGAACAACGGTGGTGGCTCTATGTATTTGTGAAATAGTAGGTCTTACCGTGACCGGGGTAAGATTATTTATAAATTCTTCTATACCGTTTCTGGAGTTGGTGGGTGTGTTATTTTGTGTATTAGTCGAGAAGGGATTAAATAAGACGGAGGGGGTGGTGGCGGTGAAAGGGTTGGGTGAAAAAATAGTAGAGGTATTATTTCTGGATACAATATTATAAGTATGTGTTTCTGTATTTCTAATAATAGCTACAATATTATTTAATACAGGAGTTATACTTTCAACATATTCAAAATAATCATTTTGCGTTCGTAGTCTTGGCATACTTATTTAAATAATTAGAAAAATAAATTTAAATATAAATTTGAATAATAAATAATGGAGATTAAAGAGGAAAAAAGTGATGCATATGAAAAATATAAAAATAAAGGATTAACTGGATTAGCTAATTTAGGTAACTCATGTTATAAAAATTCTTGTATGCAAATATTATCGCATACTTATGTTTTAAATGAATTATTGGATGATACAAGTTTAAAAAAGCGTCTAAATAAAGTTCCGGATTCTATTTTATTAGTAGAATGGGATAAATTACGAAAGTTAATGTGGAGCGAGAATTGTGTTGTTAGTCCTGCTGGGTGGGACCAGGCTATATCACAAGTATCAAAATTAAAAAATAAGGAAATGTTTATGGGGTTTTCACAAAATGATATAACAGAGTTTTTACTTTTTATTATAGAGGGCTTTCACAATGCTTTAAAACGGGAAGTGGACATGAACATTAAGGGAAATATTAAAAATAACAAGGATAAATTAGCAACGTCTTGTTATAAAATGATGATTGATATGTATAGTAAAGAGTATTCAGAGATTTTAAAAATATTTTATGGGATCCATGTATCGCAAATAGTATCCGATACAGGAGTGGTGCTAGGAAATTCTCCAGAACCATATTTTATAATAGATTTGCCTATAAAACAAGCAAAACCAGGGAATTCAGTTACTATAATAGATTGTTTAGAAGAATATATAAAACCGGAAAGATTAGAAGGAGATAATGCGTGGTATAATGATAAAACAAAAAAAAAGGAAGATGTGAATAAAGGACTTGTATTCTTTAGTTTTCCAGAGATTTTAGTGATATGTTTTAAAAGATTTACTTATTTAGATTATTCTACACAAAAAAAGGATAATACTCTAATAACTTTTCCGTTAGAAGATTTAGATCTTTCAAAATATTGTAAGGGATATAACAGCACGGAATACGTCTATGACTTATATGGAGTATGTAATCATATTGGGGATCTTGAAATGGGTCATTATACTGCGCATATAAAAAATGCAAATGGATTTTGGTATAATTTTAATGACACTGATATAAAAAAAATAGAAAATCCATCAAAAATATTAAATACTAGTCACGCATATTGTCTATTTTATAAAAAAAAATTAACATAAGATATATATAATGGATGCATTAGACATAAATTTAACATCTGTAAATTCTGGATTGTTTGATTACATAAATAATATATTAGGAAGTTCACCATTAGTTTTAATTTCGGTGCTGACAATGGTTATATTATTTGTATATTTAGTTCCGCATTTAGGAAATGTTGCAAATGAACAGGAGTTTCAGTTTTTTAATCAATCAAATGACATATTTGAAATAATACTATGGTGTATATTTGCTTTTTTGGTAATGGTAAATAGTGCATATTTTTTATTTGGTTTGGATGTAGATACAGCAGTTAGAAACATGTTTAGTGGTGATAAATTAAATGTGGATTTAAAAGTAAAAGAACGTTCTGAAACAGGTTCAAATAATTTAAGATCTTTACAATCCTTACTCGGTGATTTAGATGTTTTAAAATTAGATAAGGATGAAAAAGATAATGATGTTGAAACTGCAAAAGCAACAACAAAAGCAACAACAAAAGCAACAACAAAAGCAACAACAAAAGCAAATGAAGAAGAAGATAGGGATACGATAAAGATAAATGCAACTATAAAGCCAAAAAAAATAGTGGAATCAAATTCTGGCAAGGAAGTATTCCATGTTCCAGGAAATAAATATAGTTATAAGGATTCTCAATCACTATGTAAAGCGTATGGGTCGCGACTTGCAAGTTATGAAGAAGTAGAGAATAGTTATAATAAAGGAGGAGAATGGTGTAGTTATGGATGGTCGGACAATCAATTAGCCTTATTTCCAACACAAAAGGAAACTTATAAAAAATTACAGAAAATGGAAGGACATGAAAATGATTGTGGGAGACCGGGAATAAATGGGGGATATATAGATAATGATAAGGTAAAATATGGGGTTAATTGTTTTGGATATAAACCAAAAATGAAAGAAAAGGACAAGCCATTAATGGAAAAAGAATATCTGTACCCAAAGACCGAAAAGGAGTATAAATTCGAAAGAGATGTAGATAAATGGAGAAATAAAATACCAGAAATATTGGTAGCTCCATTTAACAACAAAGCTTGGAGTCGGGTTTAAAAATAGGAAGGTAGAATAAATATACATACTATTTTTATTAAAATATAGAACCCGGCTATCAATGCCATAAACATTAAAACATCTGCAAACAATAAAATTATGATTATATCTGTATTGTATCGATAATGATTAACTGTATAAAATATTCCAAAAAAGTTTTGTCTTTGTAATAGTCGGGTTTCATAATAATAGGGAGCTTCGTATTCTTGTTCGGAATCGTATTCTTGTTCGGTTTCGTTTTCTGTTTCTTGTTGATTTTTAGAAGTTATAAAACTATTGCACATAGGGCATTTGTTTTTTTGATAATTATTATATTTTTTATAGCATTTAACATGAACACGGGAATTACATTTGCAATTTTTAGAGTTTGTTAGACATATTAGCGGAAGATGTTTAGATTTATCTTTTTCATTTAAACAAATAAAACATGGTTCTTTAATCATAAATATAATATTAATATTTATTATTAATATTATATATAAATGGAAACGACAAATATAAGTGCATTTAAAGTATTTTTATTATTAATCATATTTTTATTAGGATTATTCACATATTCGTGTGATAAAATGCCAAATAAAGAAGCATTTAGCGTACAAGGCGATTGTCCCGATATTTTAATTCAAAAGGATAAAGAATTATATTTAAAAAATTCAAAAAAGGCGGAGATTCCGGGTATAAACCCAATAAAGTTTAATAATTTAGAAGAATATGTTGAGTATGTCGAATGGCAGAAGTCCCGTGGAATAAATTGTCCAATTTTGTTTTTGCAACATACATACAATGCTCAAGGCGGAAGTGAGTATCATGTAAGACCGGACCCTTTAAATTTACAAGGTGGGTTAATGTATGAAACAAATGAGCGCGATTCCATAAGCGGTAGAGATATAACAGATAAAGAAATGGTTCAAAGAGCGATAGACGAAATTCAATTAGATCGTCTTACATTTAAAGGAACATCAACAGAGAAATCTTTATTGTATGATTCACATAGAGACGACACTCCATTTAATGCAAATCTATTTCCAGGAGTGGACCCACATAATCAATATATTGGACTAGATGTTCCATTGGATAATGTATATAAATCCTATAAACATAAAGAAAAAAGTCCAAATGCAATGGATACAAATTGGGGAGGTATAAAATATAGCAGAGAAGTTGTAGATGGTGGTGCGTTTGATAAGAGAACAAGAAAAGGAAATACCATAACTTAATTTTCGTCAATTAAATTAAAGGCATCATCGCAACATGATTTAAAGGTTTGTAGAGAATTGATATGATTTATTTTTTTTAGATTATTATCCGTTAATCCCTCACTTGTGGATATGGTATCGGATACAATGGATTTAAGTATTTGAGCATCCGCCCAGGTTTTAGTATTACTCACAATATCTTCATAATTGTTTCGATATTTATCAATATGAAGACTATCTAAAACCTTATTTTTTTCGGTTTTAATATTACTAGCCACTGATTTGGAATTACTTGCGGGTTCAAATCCTTCTACGGTATTTGTGGTTAACATGTGTTGATTTGCGCCGATTTGAGAATATACCAATATAATCAAAAATATAGAAAATAAAAAGATAATACCATTGGATATGGTTGGAAGTTCAAATTTAAAAAGATTCATTGTTTATAATAAGACAATATAATTATTGCATCAAATAGTCTTTTATATTTTGTATAGCAGTTTTGTTGATTTTTCTTGTTGTTTTATTGGTTTCTACATATAAATCATTAAGACAATTTTCATCGTCTTGCAAAGCAACAATTAAGTCAATCATAGTTTTAAATTTTTTTGATATGGTTTTAGCACATTGGGAACTAATGCCTGGAATTTGTGCAAGCATAATTTCGCATATATTATCTTTATCAATATTTGATTTTTTTGATGTTTTTATAACATCACTGTATGATTTATCTTCTAAACATGATTTATTGTTTATAATACAAGATACATCTTTTTGTTTTAGTATTTTTTTAAGGTATTGAAATAAGAAAAAGGCGGTTTCTTGTAAATTATTTGTTTTTAGGGTAGAAAATTGCTTATTGTAATTTAGGCTAAAGAAGGTAGAAACAATTGTATTTTTTTGCGGAATATTGATATTACCTTCAATAATATAGGTGATCAAATGATTATGCAAATTGAAATTTTGGAGACGATAAGATTGTTCTAAATATCTACCGTCTTTCAAGCTAGCTAACATATCGGATATTGATTTTCTTTCAAATATAAGGAGTGGTTCTTCATTATTCGTAATGATGGCATCACCTATATCTAAGGTTTTGTATTCAAAGTGATGTTCAAAAGGATTTTCATCTATAGGTGCGTTCATATATAAATTTTTTAATTGATTATAAAGTGATTTTTCTCTTGTATCAATATAAAGTTTATTCATAGATAAATACAAAAGATGGTTTTAATTTGGTTAAATATAAATATAAATATGTTTTATACATAATGAATATAGATATTCTTAATCCAATGATAGAAATAGATATAGATATGAATGTAGATTTATGTTTTAATTATTATTGTGAGATTTGCTGCACAGAATTTCATGTAGAACAAATGAACTACAAATGTGAAAATACAATGTGCAATAAAAAAATGTGTGATTTGTGCTATGAAGCGTGGATAAAAACAAAATACGAAAATGCCTGTGTTTATTGCAGGTCGCCTTTAGAATTAACCATATATGAAAATGAAAGTAGTATAAATATGGAAGACCCGCATATACGTATTGAAAATCTAAATAGAAATAGAAATGCTAATTCTCCGTGTTATAGTATAGTATGTATTGTAACCTATTTTGGAACATCTTATTTAATAGGGTGGGCAATTACACAGAGAACAGATAGTATCTTTTCATTTTTTAATTTTTTGATTGGAATGTTAATAACCATTATGGCATGGGGTATATTCATCAATTTAAGAAGAAGGGTGTAATATGAAATATATCTATATTATGGTATAAAAGTTCGGTATATTTATCATAATTTAATATTTAAATAAGTATATGCCAATTTTAGTTTTAAATAACTGGCAAGGAATGTTAGGAAATACACTATTACAAACGTATAATTGTATATTGATAGCAATAGATAAGAAATATAATATTCGTCTACCTGATCCAAAAGATAATCATAAATTTTCAAACTATTCAAAATATTATAACAAAAGAGATATTATTCTGTATCCTGAAACGTCAAAAGAAGAGATAAAAAACAGGTATAATTTTTATTATCAAAAATGGTTACCAGACTATACGGAGTGTTTTAATAAAAATCATGAACAAGCGATTAAAATACTTAAAGATCTATTAGTTTTTAGCGAGGAAGATGCGATATATTCGGGAGACGATACATTGGTTATTCATATGCGTTCCGGGGATATATTTACGAATTGTCCTCATCCAAAATATGTTCCACCACCATTGGAGTTTTACACAAAAATCATAAATAAAAAGGAGTATAAAAATTATATCATTTGCACACAAAATGGTAGAAATCCGTGTTTAAAGCCTTTGGAAAAGATGGAAAATGTAAAATGGAGTGGTGGTGAATTATTAAAAGATATTAAATTAATAATGGGAGCAAAACATTTAGTATTTGGGGTAGGTAGTTTTGTTCCTGCCCTTTTAATGTTAAGTAAAAACATAAAAAAAATATATGTTCCGTCAAACTATGGAATACCTGGTATATTAGAAGGAGAAAATTGTTTGTTTAATAAGAAATTATATATCGAATCTTATGATTATACGGATTATCTATCAAAAATTGGTAGCAAAGGAGTTAGAACTAAATATGCCAGAGATGTTATGTTACTCTGGCCGGATTGTAATCATCTTGAAGAGCCTAAAAAACCGCAAAACAAATCGCAGGATAAACCACAAAACAAATCGCAGGATAAACCGCAAAACAAATCGCAGGATAAACCGCAAAACAAATCGCAGGATAAACCGCAAAACAAATCGCAGGATAAACCACAAAACAAATCGCAGGATAAACCACAAAACAAACAGCAGAATAAACCAGAATATATGTATTATGAAGATATAACGGATAATGAATTAAAAACTTTAAAAATGAAGAAATTAATTATTAGAAGTGGTAATTATTTGGATAGCATAACGTTTATTTATGAAAATAATAAAAAACGTTTATTTGGTGAAATGGGTGGAAAAGACGAAACTGAAATAATATTAGACGATGATGAAATCATTACATGTATTCAACAAATTCATGCAAAAGAATATCTTGGGCTTGGTATCATTGTAAATACATCAAAAAGAGATAAACTAATATGTAAAAGTAGAAAAAACTATGGTCCTGGTGACTTAAAAGAGGTCTTTAGTGAAAACAACAAAGAAATCATTGGGATAAAACTAGAAGGAAACGAGATTATTGGAATAGAAACAAGATAATATTAATAATATTAATAATATTAATAATATTAATAATCTTATTTAATATTAATATTATATGGCAAAACGCGCTAAGTTTAAATTAAACGAAGAAAGAATTAAAAGTTTTTTTGGGGCTGCGTTGATTGTGTTTTTCATCCTGGTATTTGTGCTTATGTAATGAATGTTTGTATTATTTAAGATATTTTTGTGCGTTCTTTTTCATATTCTTTTCTTAGTTCTTGACATTTTTTAAAGTCAACATATGTAACGAAATCACTAATCATGTCAATGGTATCTTTTGGTAAAGGAAGAAGATAGATGCATGAAGGTGGATAATTATATAGTGCCTTTTTTTTAGCGATTAAATGATCATGGGTATGATTATTTTTTACAAAGTGTTGTTCAAGTAATGTAAGCCGATCAAAATAATTTTTTTGAAAATGAATCATGATATTTTCAAAGGGAGGAACCGGGGGTAAATGTATTGGGTTAAAATTAACTGCTTTTCCGTAGCAGCATTCTTTAAATTCCGAATGGTCTTTACCATTATATATTTTTACGCAGTCTTGTATCGCGTATAAAATCTCTCTAGCTGAAGCATTAAAACAGATATGTCTACCGTCATGTATAAGACTAACAATAACGAATCGCTCACCACGGAATGAAGTGTGTGAAGGAAAGTTGTCTTCTATATCATATTGGGGACCATAAATGGTATAATTATAATTAAATATTTTATCTAGATATTTTCTGTAGCTTATTATTTTTTGTTTTATTACGTCTTTGTTATCAGTAGTACTTTTTAAAGATGATTCTGTGCTTATCAAGGATCCGTTATTTGGTTCATTCATGTAAATGTGTGTATTATATACTTTTAATTCGTGTATTTATTTCAATTTTTAAACATATTTAAAAATGATTTAATAACATAAAATCAATTAATCTAACATGACAAATGAAAAGGAAAAAATGTTGTTACATGACGATGATATTATTAAAACAGAGGAAGGATTAGTATTTAATCCATATAATCCAAACAACATAGAAATAACGAAAAAAGATGTGGAAACCATATTAAGAAACTGTGGTTTACCGGGAATAGTGCATAATTTAGATTTGTATAAGAGGGCATTTGTTCATCGTTCTTATACAAAGCGCCCTATGTTAGAAAATGAGGAGCAGAATATAACAATCATGTCGCGTCCGGCGGGTTGCCTGACACTAAAATCAAAATCGAATGAAAGAATGGAGTTTTTAGGCGACGGTATATTGGAGGCAATTACAAAGTATTATTTGTATCGTCGTTTTCCTAAAGAAAATGAAGGGTTTATGACGGAAAAGAAAATTGCTTTGGTAAAGAATGAATCGATTGGTAAGCTAGCATATATGATGAATTTAAATAAGTGGTTAATTATATCGAAGCACGCGGAGGATAAAAAAATAAGAACTAATTTAAAGAAATTGGGGTGTTTATTTGAGGCTTTTTTGGGAGCGGTATTTTTGGACCATAATAAGATTGTGGTAAAAGATGAGGAAAAGTGGTTTGAGAATTTATTTGTAACCGGACCGGGATTTCAAATGTGTCAAATCTATGTGGAAACCATATTTGAAAGATATGTGGATTGGACAGAAATAGTAAACAATGACGATAATTATAAAAATAGATTGCAGGTGATAATACAGAAGGAGTTTAAAATAACCCCAGACTATTTGGAATTGGAGGATGTGAGTGAGGAACATGGATATTTCATGGGGGTGTTTTTATGTTTGGGGCAACCTATTCATGAGGCAAAAGTAGAAAATGCATATAATATAGATAATTTCTCTAGTTTTCAGGAAATTAAGGAAAGAGTAGAGGCTGAAACAAAAATACTTGTTCTTATTGGTAAGGGAGTTCATAAAATAAAAAAGAAGGCAGAACAAGATGCGTGTAAGGAGGGTATATCTAAAATAGATTCTAAAAATAAATGATATTATTCCATAAATATAAATATTGTGTTATGATAATATATAGAATATATAGAATATGAAGATTACAAGAAATAGATTATTTTATTTTATATTTTTTTATCTGGTTATTTTGTTTATTACTCCTAATGGGTATTATACATTTTTACCGGTTTTAAACATATATCCAACAAACCCAAAAGAGGTAAAGTTGGTAATAGACGCAGTTAAAAATAGAAACACAGATGACATCGCATTTTTTCAAAAAACAGATCCTTCTGTATCGTATGCATTTGTGGATGAGGTGGATATGGGACTTATGGATTTAAATATGATGTTAATGTCGTTGAATCCAGTGATTATTTTATTAAAATATGGAATAAATCGTGCAAGACCATATCAAATAGATCCAAGTATAGATATATTAGATTCGAAAACAGGATTCACGCCAAGTTATCCTGCGGGACATGCATTTGGGGCATATTATTTGGCGAAAGTGTTAAAAAGGAAATATCCGGAGAAAGCTAATGTATTTGATACTATAGCAAAAAAATGTGATGATGTAAGGGTAAAGGCAGGTATTCACTATCCTAGTGATGGAGAATTTGCAAAGAGAATTGTTGATATATTGTATTGAACATAAATGAATAAATCGAGCATTTGAGATTTTTTATTTAAATATAAAATCTATTGAAATAATATATGTCACAAGGAATACTTGAAAAAATGCAAATTAAACCACAGGTAGCAGTAAGAAAGCCAGTCGTTTTTAAATTAGGAGAAGTTAAAACATTACAAGTAATAGATAAAAGGGAAGAGGGAAAAATAGCGAGGGAAGAAATAATAGAGGAGTTACGTAAACATAGAGTTGTAAAGCAAGGAGAGGCTTTAGAAAAAAAGGAGTTAAATCTGGACCCAAAAAAAGAACCAAAAAAGAAAATAAGATTAATACGAAAAAAGGTATCACAGGATCCCGACGATGAAACACGACAGTTGAAGCCAGTGAAAGTAAAAAAACTAAAGGGAAAACTAGTAAAACTTGGGTCTATTAAAAAAGATACAATTTCAGTATTGGGAAAATTAAGGGAACGCCAAACGCAAGCACCTGATTTAAAAGTAATTGCAGAGGAAAGAGAAAAAGGAGAGTTTAAAGAATCTGCGATAGATATGACGGGACTACCCAAACCAATAAAGCAGGTAAACATAAGAGCATCTGAATATTATTTAAATAATCGAAAGAAATTCGTGAATTTTATAAATGATTTATATGGTAAATATGGGGAAGTTATTGAAAAGGATGAGAGTAAAAAAGAAGAAACAGAGGTGGCATGTGCGAAAGCGAAGGACCCGAAACGGGTATTTAAATTACTTACGCATCAAAATATAGTGCGTGATTATTTAAATATGTATACTCCTTATCGAGGGTTATTACTATTTCATGGTTTAGGTTCTGGTAAAACGTGTTCATCTATAGCGATAGCGGAGGGTATGAAGAATTCAAAAAGGATTGTTGTTATGATTCCTGCGTCATTAAAAATGAATTATATTGAGGAATTAAAAAAATGTGGGGATGCATTATACAAGAGGAATCAGTATTGGGAGTTTATAAAAGCAAATGGGGATGAAACAATATTAAAACAACTTCATGAGATACTGTCTTTATCTATGGAGACCTTGCGTGATAAGGATGGTGCGTGGTTGGTAAATGTGAAGAATCCTTCAAATTATGAGAATTTGTCGAGAGATGAACAAGTAGCTTTAGAAGCACAATTGGATGAAATGATTGGTTATAAGTATCAGTTTATTAATTATAATGGTTTGCGGGCGGAGAATTTACAGAGCTTTAAAGCAAATGGAAATTTATTTGATGATTCTGTGGTAATTATAGACGAAGCTCATAATTTCATAAGTAGAATAGTAGGAAGATTAAAAATGGAGGAATCATTATCCTACAAGCTGTATGATTTGTTGTTAAGTGCAAGAAACTGTAAAATTGTTTTATTAACAGGAACACCTATCATTAATTATCCAAATGAAATCGCTGTGATATTTAACATATTATGTGGTTATATAAATGTATGGAATATACCAGTAAATGTGAAATCTTTGCGTCAAATGAATAATGAGGAGATAACAAGAATATTGAGAAACAGATTAAATATGGTGGATTACATAGAGTATAATCCCAAGACTTTTATGTTAAAAATAACTCAAAATCCGTATGGTTTTATAAATATGAGTGATGCCAATAGATATTCGGGGATGAGCGCAGCGGAAAAGGGTAACATGGAAAATACGGATTATATTAAATTATTAATACGAAATTATGAAAAAGAAGGAATAAGAGTAGATGAAAGTATGATTAATATGGATTTATATGGAGAAAGAGGTTCAATAAGTGACGACGGGTATTTAAACATAATAGAGCAGGTGTTAATGAAACAAAAGGTGGTGGTAAACAAAAAAGGGGTTACCGTAAATAAATTTAAATTATTACCAGATAATTATGATGCTTTTAGGACTAAATTTATAGCTCCGGATAATAGTTTAATAAATGCAGATATGTTGCGCAAAAGAATACTTGGAATGACCTCTTATTATGGGGATTTAGAGAATTTAATGGCTAAATTTGATCCAGACGTTGATATTAAAAATATTGAAATACCTATGAGTGATGAACAATTGTTAGTTTATGAATTAGCAAGAAATAGCGAAAGGGAATTGGACAAGGCAAGAAAAAAGAAGAAGGCTCCAAATGATGTATATCAGGATAGTGCATCAACTTATAGAATTTTTTCACGGCAGTTTTGTAATTTTGTTTTTCCGGCGGAGATACAAAGACCAATGCCTCGCGATGGCAAAGAGCAAGCCATGGAGGAAGAAACAGATGGCGCAATAACACCAGAACAATTAGAGGCCATTACGGATTTAGTACCAATGGATGCACAACTGCAAGCGGACGGTTCAAGGGCGGAGCCCGATGAAGTATTAAATCTGGAGGAAAAATCAGTAGAATTATTAGGGAACAATTATGCAGAAAGAATAGAAGGTGCCTTACGACAATTAAATGAAGGAAGGGACCAATATTTATCAAAAGAGGGATTACAAAGATATAGTCCAAAATTTTTACACATATTAGAAAATATATTAGATACAGAAAGACATCAGGGATTACATTTGGTATATAGTAATTTTAGAAGTGTGGAGGGGATAGAAATTCTTAAATTAATATTTGAAGCGAATGGTATGGCGGAGTTTAAAATTAAAAAGGCAGGAGGGTCGTGGGTTTTAGACATTAGTCCAGAAGATAGGAGCAAACCTAAATTTGTTTTATATACAGGAAAAGAAAATACAGAAGTAAAGGAGATATCAAGAAAGGTATACAATGGAAGTTGGGATACATTGCCCCAGTCTTTAGCAACACAACTTCGAGAGATTAATCCGAATAATAATATGGGAGAGGTTATAAAAGTATTTATGATAACATCTTCAGGTGTGGAAGGTATTTCATTGGAGAATTGTCGGTTTGTTCATATCACGGAGCCATATTGGCATCCGGTTAGATCGGAACAGGCTATAGGTAGAGCGAGACGAATATGCAGTCATTACAAGTTACCCAAGGAATTTCAAACGGTTACTGTATTTCAGTATATTATGGTATTTTCAGATGAGCAAAAAGAAAGTAAATTATCAGCGGAATTAAAGAGATTCGATACAAGTAAATTGGACAAAAAGAAATTTATAACGAGTGACGAGGCTTTATTGGAGATATCTACTATAAAAAAAGAGTTAAACAAGGAGGTATTGCAGGTAGTTAAGGAAACCTCTATAGACTGTGCATTACATGCAACAAGAGAAAACAAGGGACCATTAACCTGTTTTTCGTTTGGTGGGGATATAACAGACGAACATTCTTATAAACCAGATATAAATGAGGATGACATAGATAGAGTAGATAAATTAAATAAAGAGGTTAGACAAATAAAAGCGGTTGAGATAAAGATAAAAGGAAAATCTTTTGCGCATAATGAGGAAACAGGGGAGGTATATGATTTAAAAAGTTATAAAGAGGTGTTGGCAAAACGCAGAACAGACCCAATTGTAAAAGGAAAAATAGTTGTAGAAAATGGAAAAAGGAAGTTTGTTAAAGTATAATTTAGGAAATATTATATATTTATTTATAATTAAATATATATATGATTGACTTAACTTTAAGTAAGGGATTTAAAAAAAGGCTTTATGATTTTTTTATAATAGCAATTGTTTTTGGAATAGCTTATTATGTTGTGAGTTGTCTGTATGATTTATTTAAGAGTAAAATAGTGGAAGGAAATACAAATCCGAATTACACGGTGGCGTTAAATGAAGAATGGGATACTCATTCGCACGGAACAAGTTTTTCACATGGTGAGGCGATTGGAAATTGGGTATTAGATAGCAGCGGTGGCTTTTATGATTACGACGAAGATGATAATATTCATATTGTTGAATATAATAGCACTAACAAAGGTTTATCAATGGATACTTATATGGACTCGTCTGGAGGTGAAGAAATAGTGGTTCAAACATCGGTAACTGTGGATAAAGATAAAAAATATGAATTAGATGCAAAGCTATTTATAGAAACGGACCACGACACCACCAGTACAAATATATCAAAATATTACATAAGATTATTTGATGAAAACACTGTGAATTCAGCGACATCCTATGTTCGCACCACGGATTCACAAGTGGAAAATAAAGCAAAGGAAGTAGTATCCGCGCTAACCTATACTGGTGATATTCTTGACGAGGATAAGGTTCCATCAGATGCGTTCTATAACATAAACGGAACATATCAAACAAATAGTACAAAATTATATATAGAGCTTGTGTGCAAAACAACATCAATAAGTGATGAAACAAATCGTGTAATATGGGGACCAATTGTATTAAGAACAAAGAAATGTCCATCATCAAAATGCAAATTTGATCCATGTAAAGGTCCTCAAGTACCTGGAGGTGTAAATTCTTCAACGGGTAAATCGTGGACAGGAAATAATGATGAAGGTTCATTAGATTTGCCAACCATTGGCGTAGATGGAATATCGTATTTCTACAAAACGATACCGCAAAGTTGTGATCCAGATGTAGAAAATTGTTTTGACACGGATTGTAATAGTTGTGAATCGGGGAAGTTATATATTGATCAAACGTCTTTAGATAATGTAGGTTATAGTGCTCCGGATGATTCTGCTGGAACCATAATAAAAAAAGATAGATGTTCAGGTAAATCATATGAGAGATTAGACCAGTCTATTTTTGATGAGACAATAGATTCGGGAAACAGTGTAATAGGTAATGTTGGAAAAGGAATATCTAATTTATTTACGGGGGGATTTTCTTCTGCGAAGGGATTGCTCTATGTAGCGGGTGGTTCTGTTCAGGCATTAGGGGGCGGACTATATAGTTTATTTGATAATGAATCAGGTGAAGCAGTGGTTGTGAATGGTGTAGGTAATACGGTAGAAGGTGGAGATAAAATAGTGAATGGGTTAGTAGAAGCAGGTAGATTACCAGTAAATGCCGTTTTTAATGTAGATTTGAAGAAAATAGGTGATAAAAATATAAGTGAGGTTATGGAAGACTCAAGCACAGATGCAGAGGGACAAAATGTGTCGAATACTGGTGCTGGCGAAAATACAGGATATGTTCCTTATCAAGCTTCGATCACATTTTAATATAAAATATAATTTATATATATAAAATGAAATTTTTGGAAAATTTTATGAAAAAAAATGAATCTATGATTTGTTTAGGCTTATCCTTTTTTTTGATTTTATTTGTTGTAAATACCTTTTTTTCTTTAGAAGGATTGGATATCTCGATGGATATGCCAGAAATGTATTCCGAAGAAGGTGACGAGATTTCACAGAACGAAGAAGTCGCTGATGAAATTCAGGAACAAGGGAATATAAATAAAACCAATTCTGATAAAATAGCAACAAAGCTTAGAAATTTAATAGATAAATATGATAAGCATACGCATCCTCATCCATTGGGCGAAACAGATCCAACCGAAAAAACGGAAGGAGAAACAGGTATAGACCCAGCAGAAATGGAATAAAATATAGAGTAATTAGGCGGTATATTCATTATCTAATTTATCTAATTTATCTAATATCGTGGCTTGATTTTCAAGTATTTTGGTTTGATTTGTTGAGAGTATTTCTAACATATCAAATAGTTTTTTATTGTCGTCATTATGTAAAACTTCAGTATCGTATGTTTCGAGAACAATATTTTCGGGCTCTTCTTTGAATGTAATTTTTTTTTCATTATCAAGCCATTTTTTGGCCTTTTTTTGATCATAGGATGTATTGATATTTTCAATTTCAATGTTTCTTTGTTGAATGGTTTTTTGTAGAATGGCATCAATATTTTCAAGGGGTTCATCTTTTTTAGAATTATCATTAAAATCAACTTCTTCGGGTTTTTTAGCAATAAGTAGTTCATCCATTTCCATTTTCTTTTGAGTAAATTGTTCATTTATTTCGTGGGTTCTTTGATTTTGTATGTCTTCTGCCGTATAAGCATTTTGATTAAGGCTATCATTAAAAAAAGTGGGTGGACTTTGAAATGTGTCTAATTTATAGGTAAAATTCTGTATAAAAATTTTATTTTTATCAAGCAGGGTGTGATTGTTGTATTGTTTATCTATTTCATTCATGGTATTTTCAAATTCAAATTTTATGCCTTTTTGTAATGAAGGGGTTAGTGAATTAAATTTTCCGGTATCTTTTAAAACATCCCATAATAGGACTTTATTTTCATTTGTATTAAAAGACATTTATGAATACTATATTTTTATTTTTAATTGTTATTTTTAATTAAAATAACTTGCGATTGTTTTTTCTTTGTTGCACAGTTTGATGTATTTAAGAAATAACAATTCTTTCAATTCTCGATGAGCGATTTGTTCTATTTTTTTTTCTAATTTTTCGGGGTCTTCAATTGTTTTTTTATGTTCATTCATTTCTTTGATGAATCGATTCATTTTAAATTTTTTCTTTTTAAATTGAGGGATGTCTTTAATAACCAGTGCATATATTTGCATCACCGGTTTCATGATTTGATTTGTGATGTAGTGTTCATAATCAATAGACAGCTTATTTTCTTGAATAAAGGATGGATTTTCTATTTTATCGCCCTGTAATGCTTTTTTATCTTTATTGACAAAATAGGCATAAGGAATTCTATCTCCGGCGCTGGGTTTGTTACCAGGATCTCTGTCGCCCATTCTGTCAGCAAGAACTTTATGAGCAATTTGAAGGGGATTTTTATAATTACCTCTAAGGGATTTAGTGATAATTAATTTATCTATTGGGACATCGCCTTGAGATATTTTGTGGAGCATACTTTCAAGGAAATCTATGGATTTAGGGATGCTCTTATCTTTCATGAGAGAGTCAATAATACCACCATAGACATCTTTAACAATGGGTGCATTATCTCTTCTTTTAAGAACAATACCCATACTTTTCCGCTTACCTTTGTCTGGATTATGTTCATATAGAATTCCGCAGTATTTCTTTTTACCGAATAGAGCGAGTGGCCAGAATGTTTTTTCATATTCAAGGTCATGAGGGTTTTTAAGGAAGGCAGTGGCTAATTCGCCGGCTTCTTGTGCAATTTCGATGGTTAATTCGAGGGCTTTTTTATTTTTAATGGGCGTTCCGTCTAATTCTTCAAAATAGAAGCAGAAGAATACGGAATCCGTGTCACCATAGATGTATTGTGCTTTACTTCTAACTTTCCCGTATTTTTTGGATTCGCATATAGTATCTCCATAAACGTCTTCAATAATACGTTTTCCATAAAGGAGAAGTTTTCTTCCGGTAGCCGTAGTAGAGGCAGCAACATCTTTTTCATAGAAGGTGCTTGTTTTAGCTCCGGTTTGTCCATATAAGGAATTTGCAGTGAGTTTAATGGAGAGTTGTCGCTTGTCAAGAATATTTTTCATAAAGGGGTCCGTTTCTTTTGCGGCTTGTTTCTTGGTGGCTTTTCTTGAAGCGAGAAGCTCTTCCAGAACCGATGGCATGACTGCTTTTTTGCCGTCAGGATATTGGGCAAATCTGCATATTTTATAACCTTGTTTTACTTTTATAGCGGCAGATTTTGGCGTTTTCTTCATGTATTTAAAGGTATCATAGGTCACGTCAACATATTTATATCCTGGAAGATTATCGTATTTAAATGTACCATTTTTATCTTTTTCACCAGTTTCAGCTATAAGATTATTGTCCAGATCAAATTCTTTAGTGGATACTTTACTAGAGTGACAAAGATTTTCACTAATCATAGAAGATGGATATAGGGAACTATAGTCAACACAAGCTACTGGATCTTCCATATATAAACTTTTTTTAGGTTCAAGAACAATTGCGCCTTCATATCCATCATTATCGGTGGCTTTTTCTATGGTTGGCATAAGTGTATTTTTTTCCATGCATTTTTTTGAAATGAAACTGGTTAATTTAATTCCTTGTCCGCGCAAGACGAGAAAGCTAATGGGAACGCTGCATATTTTAGCCATTTCTATGAATCCAGTCATGATATCGATTTTTTTCAACAGTTCTTGAACAAGGTTGCAATCCTGAATACAGTATTTTGCAACCACTGCTCGGTCACTGTCGCTTCCGCGCGCCAATCGAAATATATCTTTAGGTCCAACATCATCTTTTGCAAGACACCATTTAAGGGATTTTGATTGGTCAGGATTTTCAATACCTTCAATATGAAATGTATTGTTTGTTTTATCGAGATGAACTACTTTAAATTTAGTGCCATTTTTATAATAATCGGAGCTGTGAGCAATTTCTTCGATATGGATATAGGAATGTAATTCAAGACCAACAGTATTTTGGGTTTCAATGATGGTTCTATTTGTATTTTCATTATGGATGACTTTATGAATAGAACCACACATAAAATAACCGGATACATAATCTAATTTATATGAATCCAGGTTAAAATCACGTCTAAAATGATTATACAAATCAATTTGAACAATACCATCCATTTCTAGGTATTTAAGGTCATGTTGTCCACTTGCGAGAACAATACTGGATTCTTTTAGGATAGATTTTTCAGTATTATCATAAGATATTTGCATAAATTCATCTTCACAATTATTTTCACTGCATCGGTCTACCATGAAGGGATAATCAAAACCAAAAATATTGTATCCGATAACAAATTGCGGACACTCTCTTTTAATAAGATTTGTCCATGCGAGAAGAACCTCCCTTTCAGTATCATAGCATTCAACGATGGAGTTTGGAAGTTCATCAAGAGATTTACATCCATTAAGAACAATAATATGATTAAGATAAGGTTTTTCTTCGCCATACCGAATAAAGGTAGAACCAATAAAGGTAACAATATCACCCTTTACCTTAGGTAGAAATTTATTGAATATAGAGTTAAGGATAAGAAACTTGTTATTTTTGTTATATTTATCATCAAGAATGATGTCAATAATATTTGTCGAATCGTTTTTTTTTATAAAATCATTAGATTCATGGTTGTATTCATCGCAATAATTATAGATGAACTTTTGTTTATTTTGTTTTTCCTCTTTAAGGTCTTTGTTTATGTTTTCAATGAGCTCTTGACTAACTGTGAATTGGAGTATTGTTTGAATACTACTATCAATTTCATATTTTGTTTTACGCTTTAGTGTATATATTCTTTCTATTTTATCCAATGTATCAAAATCAAACGCAGTTAAAATGGATCGTATAAGTAGGGTTTTGGTGGACTCATCGTTGAAATCATTTTGTTCATATATGTCCATAATATTAGATGCCAATTTGGTGTAATCCTTAATGGGCAACGGAAAATCACCGTGACTACTGTCGGCTTCAATATCCATACTACATATTTTATAAGGAACATTGGAATCATCATTTAGAAATTCTACATTTTTATAGGAAGCTTGATATTCGTGTTTACAGGAAGTTGTTGCCACGTGTTTATTGGATTTTTTAACGTTTATCCAACCAGAAGGACTTATATCAGCGACATGAAAGAATTTAAGAAGTGGTGGCACATCAGATTCATAAAGTTTAAGATAAATTCCATCAAATTTTAATCCTAATTTTTTTAGCTTTTTTTCTTTATTATAAAAGTCATACCACAGTTTTCTTACTTTGTAAAAGGTCATCATCGAAGGGCATTTAACTTTCATAAAGGGGTAGAGTTTATTTCCATCAAACCCGTATAATTTTTTTTTTTGAACTATGTTATAACTAAGACTGTCTCCGCATTTAATTTCAAGAAAATCAACAAAATTTTTTATGGTATGTTCTTGTTTCCATTTTGTCGTGGATGGTAATTTTATGTAAAAGAACGGTTTGAAATCATTAATCCAGATGCAATAGGTATCTCCTTTTTTATCAATTCCAAATAATTTAATGGAAAAGGTACGTGTTGCGCGTTCTTCGTCGCTAGTGTTATCATCATCGTTTCCATTGAAAATATCTTCTGCTTTAAAATCGTATAGTTTACATGATATAGCCATGGTTATTGAATATAAATAGCTATATTTATTTATATTCAATTTTTGTTTTTTTTAGTTTTATTGTATTTTCGAGAACGCATTCTTTTTGTTTTTATATTATGGTTTATCTGTGCAGTGGTCGAGAGTAATTCGAGTAATTTATCGTGTATGGTTTCGGGTAATATATTATCATCCAAAGGGACTATTGGTATTTGTTTTTTAGTTTGTTTTTCTTTTAAAAAGAAGAGTCCGGATGGAACGGCAATGTTTTTGTATAGGTCACTTACTTTGGACCCTCCTTTTTGAGAGGTGTTTAAGGTAGTAGTTGCAGATTTATTATTATTTAAAAGAAAAGATTCAACGGAATATCCGCCACTTTTAATTTTATTTTCTTCTTTGTAAAGGGTCAAATCATTTTTATCCATTATAAATAATTATAATAATTTATTTATTTGTAAAACGCTTAATATCTAATTGTTTAACTGGTTCTCTTTTACTTTTTATATAGGACACAATTCGTTTTGTTTCATCTTCATTAAATAGTTCATTTAAACATTGAACAAGAAATTTAAAGGTTAAATTTTGTTGAACAGTATTATCTGAAAATTTAAGTTGTCCATCAGAGATTTCTATAATGGAGTTTTTAATGTTATTGTGTTTTACGTGGGTTATAATGGTTTCCGAGTATTTATTTTTTTTTTCTCTAATTTCTCTTGCCTTCTCATTTAATATCTTAAGTTGATTATCAAGATAAACCCAATTTCTAATATTATCTTCAAATGTCATTACACTTATGTTATATTTTATTTTGAAAGTCCCTTTTTTTCCAGAGTAGCATAAATATTGCTAAAATTAAAAGAAAACTTATAATTACAAACAAAAGGGATAAATATATATATGGGTATAATTCTTGAATAATCATATCAATGAATGGCTTCATAAAAAGTTTAATTTCATGTTTTACTTCTTCTTTTCTTAGAAATTCAAAACATTTATTATATAATTCATCTGATAGCATTAATATTTTAAACTAAAAAAATAGTGGTTTTTTTTCTTAAATAGTTTGATTTTAGCAAATAATTTGTAATAAATGATTAATGAACAAGATACAAATCCCAGATAATAATTTTGATTTTGATTCTTTAAGTTTATGTCATCCTAATGCATTACAGGGGGGGTCATATTTTACTAAATTAAACTGTAACGGAGATAGTTTATATATTCAGGGAATTCGTTGTTTAACAAAACAAGGAATAGTAAAAACAGATAAAAAAACTTATTGCGATTTAATGTATTCAAAAGACGATGAGAAATTCATTGAATGGGTAGAAAATTTGGAGAAGCATGTTTGTAAGTTAATTTATGGAAAAAGAAAATCATGGTTTGATAATGATTATGATTTAGAAGATATAGAGGGGGCGTTTACACCTCCTATCCGTTCATATAAAAGCGGAAAACATCATTTATTGCGTGTAAATATTTTAAAAAACAAGGAATTAGGCAACATTATGTTAAATTGTTATAATGAAGAGGGAAAGCAGATAGATGCAAATAGTATTACAGAGGGTATAAAGATTATTCCTCTAATAGAGGTTCAAGGAATAAGATTTTCATCAAGAATGTTTCAGTTAGAATTTATGATAAAGCAAGCAATGGTTATGAATGAAAGTAATTTTGATAATTGTATGATCATTAATAAAGCATCTGTTACGAATGAATCTTTACAAGAACAGCTAAAGTCTTTGCCTGAAAAAATGCAGCAGCAAGAGACTCAGCAAGAGACTCCGCAAGAGACTCCGCAAGAGACTCAGCAAGAGACTCCGCAAGAGACTCAGCAAGAGACTCAGCAAGAGACTCCGCAAGATGTATCTAATGTAACCACGGATGTATCTAATGTAACCATGGATATAACCGATAAAATAAAATCACCGGAGGAGGATGATAATTTAACATTAAGTGATGATGACGAAGAAGGTGTGATAAAAGAGGTAATTAATAAACAGATTGATACACCTCAAAATCCAGAAGAGGAGGAGGAGGAAGAGGATGAAGAGGATGAGGATGAGGATGAAGAGGATGAAGAGGATGAGGATGAGGATGAGGATGAGGAAGAGGATGAAGAAGACGAAGAAGATGAATTCTATAATAAAATAAAACAATTAAAAACTGGCGACGAAACTTTAGAAGAAATAGATTTAAATTTAAATAATTTAGAAGATTATAATTTGAAATTAAAAAATCCAAATGAGGTCTATTTTGAAATATGGAAAACATCAAGGAATAAAGCAAAAAAAATAAAACGACAAGCATTACAAGCTTATTTAGAGTCCAAAAAAATAAAAACAAACTATATGGTCGATGATATAGATAATAGCGACGATGAATTTGATGAATTTATGGATAAGTATGTAAACAGATTATAATTAATTAAAAAAATTTTTTATCATCCATTTTATATAATGAATATTCTATCCAATTTTGAAAAGTTTGTGGAAAAGTTTTTTGGTGGAAAAGATTTCGGGCCTATGGCTTTTCTTTTAACCATTCTTTTGCTTGCTTTGATTGGCAACTATTCATCAGGATTTGGCACCATTTTTGATCCTATGGGACAAAGACTACACAAGGGTGAGGCTAGTGTAGGAAAGAATTTTGTTGCATCACCTTCGGATGTTCTTCCAGCCCGTCCTTTAGGAGAAAATAGTGATTTTGCGAGTGTAACTGGAATGAAGGGGACTACATGCAATACTCCTGATTGCAACAAGAAAGATTCTGTAGATCCATCGGCTCTTTTACCGAATGATTCAAACAGCGCGTGGGCGTCCTTAAATCCTGTGGGTCAAGGTAGTTTAGCGAATGTAAACCTTTTGGATTCGGGTTATCACATTGGACAACAAGCTCAAGTAAATAGAAACCCCAATTTACAAATAAGGTCTGAGCCGGCTAACCCAAGAGGAAATGTTGGTCCATGGCAACAAACCACAATAGAGCCTGATAGTTCAAGAAAAACTCTTGAAATTGGTGCCTCTGCATAAATATTAATATCTAATGATATATTAATATTTAATGGATTATTTAAGTGTTATATTGTTTGGGTTTGTTTTATTAATTTTAATCAAGGTATACGAAGAGTTTGACTATTTACAATTGAAATGTATAATATCTAATGTAGACGGAAATACTTATTGTGTTCGAGACAGATTAAAACTGGAATTGGCTGCTGATTTATTGGCATTAACAACTAAAAAATTAAACAAAGTGGTTCATCATATGAAAGAAAATTTACCAGAACATGAAATAACAAAACTCTTAAGTCAGGGTTACAATCCTAAGAAAATCCAAGAAACATTACCTACAAGTAAACACACTGCGTATAGTGAAAATAAGGGAGAAAAACTTGCATTTTGTTTAAATCAAAATGAGGAAAAGGGGAAACTTATAGATGAAAATACGTTAATGTTTGTGGCTCTTCATGAGCTTTCTCATATAGGAACAGATGAAATAGGACATACAGATAAGTACTGGAGAAATTTCAAATTTATCTTAGAACAGGCGGAAGAGATAGGTGTCTATAAGCCGGTGAATTATTCTGAAAAACCACAGGAATATTGTGGAATGTCAATAACGGATAATCCATATTATGATTTAAAATAATATATATTTAATGAAATTATAGATTAAATATTTATGATTGTTTTATATATATGGATCCCATAATAAAAGTAAATGTTTTAGAAAATGATAAAATTAGTGCAATACATGTATTTAGTGAAGAAAGATTAGCTGATATTTTTCTTGAAAATAAACGAAATAGTGAATTAGCGGATATATTTAGTGAAGAGGAAATTGTAATGATTGAGCAAATAAATCCGGAAGTTTTTTTTCATGATATAAAAATACGTTTAGACGATACGATTGACATTATTAAAAAAAAACTTGTTTTAGCATTAAAGAAAAAAATATCTATGGAGGAACTTTATTTTTTTGGAATGACTGAACAGACGATTAGCCATGAGAAATTACACACGGATATTACAAATAATAACAGCTTAGTTCTAACCCAAGATAGACTTTTTCAACATTTACTGAACATAAATAATATAAATATTGATAGTTTAGAGAAGAAGGAAATATATGACTATAGTGACATAAAACAAATAGAAATAGAAGAAACTATGTTAGTAAAGGAGTCATTGGTTCATAAATTGGTAACGAATACTAATAAATGTTTATTTACGGTTAACCCATTTGATGTGTTGCAACATGATGAAGCTATGATTCATTTTATAGATAATATGTTATCTACTTTAAATAATGTTGTTTTATTAGATTTTGGAAATTTAGTAAGAAATAACATATATTTAACAACAGCGGACTCGGTTTTGAGTTATTATGGTGATAAATCAAGAGAGTTTATTTCTTCAACAATAAAATTATATTATCCATTTTTACACGAAGCGGGTATAACATCTCTCCAATCCTTAAAAGAAAATCAATTTAAATTACAAGAAAAGAGTGCGTTAAGTATAACACCGGAGTTACAGAATAAATTTGAAACCTTTGATTTAATAGACACCATTTACAGAAAAAATGAATCATTAGTATTATTTGAAAATGAAGGTGTTAAATCAATTGAACTTCTTATGAATCCAACCTATACTTATAATTTACCATTAGATACCATATTTAAGTATTTGAAAACTGATGAAACGTTACCATTGACAAAATTAACTTCATCATTAAAAGAGGATAAACTTTTACGTTTATATGCGCCTAATTATAATACAGATGGAAAAAATGTGCCTTTTCTAAGTAAGGCAAGTATAATTAAATATATTAAATTAACAAATAAGGAAAATACATTAAACATATACAATATTTTTGATAATGGTGAATTTATTATAGAAATCAAAACGAACGGTATTGTTTATGTGAATATAATGTTTAAAAATTTAGTTAATATGGAGACGTTATCAATGATACTTACTAAAAACGTAAATAAAATTTTAGAATATATTAATGAATATATACAGTCATTAGGTCTTGAAATAATTAAATTTGAAGCTTTCGAGAATAAGAATGTGGATATATTGGATTTGAATTATTCTTTTAATATAAATATAACAAAAACCATATCTTTAAAAAATTATTTATCATGTTTATCCTATGTATTTAATGTAAGTGAAGGTGACTTATCTAAAGGTATAATGATGATGTATAAATTAGTATCAAACTACGATGAGATGGAGGCAATTGATGCGCGTATTATTTTACTTTTAAATAAGGGATATGGAGTAGCCGCGGTAAAAAGGGATATTTTATCCATTTTTGATATAAGTGAAGAAGATACAAATCGTATTGTATTACAAAAAATAGATGATGTAGAAATGGAGCGATTAGGTGGTCAGAGACAAATGAAGATTAAAAATAATCCTGGTTTTACGATTAAATTAAATCAAGAAAAATATGTAAATAAAATACGTGTACGTTTTTCTGAGATAAATAATTTAATATATATATCTTTATTGAAAAAATATGTTACATTTATGCTTTGCATAACGCAAAACATAGGCATAGATGGTTTAGAAGATAAAATAGAAAGATTATGTGAGAAAAAGGTGTTAGAAGAAGGCAAGGCAAAAGAAATCGTGGCACAAACTGAACAAAGATATTCCCAAAATGCATCTTTTATGGCAAAGAATTTGGATTTGGATTTTGATATACAAGAGAATGATGATAATGAGGATGCATTATTAGATTTTTTCGGTATAGACGAGGACGAAGACGAGGATGAGGATGAGGATGAGGACGAAGAAGGGGTGAAAGGTGGTTCATTAAGAGAAGAAGATGATGATGATGATGATATAGACTTAGATGATGATATAGACTTGGATGATGACGATATTGAAATAGGAGATGAGATTGTATTAGACGACGATGATATAGAGATGGGAGATGAGATCGAAGTAAATAAAGATGAAGTAGAGTCTAGTGAAGAAAAGAAGGACGAATCACCCATAAATGAATTTTTTGAAACAGCACAAAAGGAGGTAAATAGTTTACAAAAAACTGCAGCTGATACAGTGAACGGTCGCGTAAATGATTTACAAAATGAAATGAAATCAGCACAAGAAAGTGTGATAGAAACGCTTACAAAACAAAGTAATAGTATACAAGACGATGTAACCGGGATTCAAAAAGATATGGTAGATAATGCAACTAAACAATTATCATCTGTACAGAAAAATATATCTGTTGCGCAGGAACAAGCTGTAAAACTGGGTGAAACTGTGCAAGAACAAGTATTAGGAAAGGAGGGTTCAGACATTGTTTACCAAGAATCCTTTGACGACTTACAGAAATCAGTGAAAGAAGAACGTGAAAAGGAAGATATAAAAGAAATACCGGATAAATCTGTTCCAGTGTCGGAGGCTGAACCTGTGATAGAGGTAGAGGACAAGCCTATGGATATAGAAAATGTATATGAGGTTCAAAACATAGAGGGTAGTCCATTAAAGGGTTCCGATTTTTTTGTTCATAAACGTTTATCGAATGTCCGTCCTGAATTATTTGTTAAACCAGATGGTGAAAATTATAATGCGTATTCAAGGGCATGTCAAACAAATTATAATAGACAGCCGGTTATAATTACGGACGAGGAGAAAAAGGCAATTGACACATTTCATAAAGGATCTTATACCCATTCAATTGAAAAAAATGTAGGAGATAAAAAATACCATTATATATGTCCAAGATATTGGTGTCTTAAGACGAATCGTAGTCTCACGCAGGAACAAATAGATAACGGGGAATGCGGCGGAAAAGATGCAATAATACCTTTTGGTGCAAAAACCGTTCCAAAAGGAAAATCAATATATCATTTTTTTTATCCAAAACAACATCTAGATAAGGACAATAAGTATATAGACCACTATCCTGGATTTACTTTAAAGGGAGACTGTTTTCCTTGTTGTTTTAAAAAATGGGATAGTGCTTCTCAAGTACAAAAAAGACGAGACTGTTCAGAAAATATGGTATTAAAAAAGAAAAAAATAGTAATGGCAGAAGATGTGGATGAATATATAAAAGGCAGTGAAAAGTTTCCATTAGAAGTAAATAGATGGGGATATTTACCGATATCTCTTGAATTATTTTTTAATGTTAAGAATACTTCATTTATGACGAATGATATGATTAAAAAACCAAAACCTTTTGTGGAATGTGTTTTAAGACATGGAGTAGAAACTCATCCATCTCAGTCTTTCATTGCCTGTTTAGCTGACATATATGTAAATATTATAGGAATAAAACAAATACCGAGTATAATTCAAATGAAAGAATTTATAAAAGATTCTGTGGATTTAGATTTATTTATAAAATATCAAAATGGCAATCTTGTGAAAATCTTTAATAAACATAAAAATCCTCTCGAAGAATTAAAGAACAATGATTACCGTGATAGTATTTTATACAATGATGCAATAACGAATCCGGAAAGAATGGATTTTTTTAGAAATGCAATTAATGCGTATGTTAATTTTAGAAAGTTTTTAATGGACGATGAAATTGAAATAGATCATAAATATTTATGGGATATAGTGTGTGTTCCAAATAATAAACTGTTTATAACAGGATTAAATTTAATTATTATAAATATTCCAAATGATGATGTTACAGATAATGTTGAGGTTTTATGTCCAACGGGTGTTTATTCAAATGAATTATTTGATATTAATAAACCTTGTGTGATATTAATGAAAAAAAATAATTATTACGAACCAATATACACATATAAAGATAAGGAAACACAAGTGGAAATAAAAAAGATGTTTAAATTAAAAGATAATGAATTAATGAGCAATATAAAGATTTTACTTGAAAAAATAAAGGAATATACAAATAACTATTGTGGTGTGATAGATAGTAAATTAAATGCAAATGAATATGTTAAAAATATTACAGCTATGGAATTATTTAAATTATTAAATTCAATACCAGATACAAACATTGAATATCAGGCATTAAATTATGACAATAAAATAATAGGTTTAGGTGTAATGTATAATGGAATGCAAGGATATCTACCCTGTTATCCAAGTAGTATGTTAAATGACATTGATATTAAATTTGTGGACGAAGTAGACTGGAAAAACTATGATGCAACCATACAATTCTTAACAGAAATGAAAAAAGCGAAGAATGGGATATTATGTAATCCTATGAATAAGATAGAAGAAGATGGATTAGTTGTGGGAATACTAACGGAAACAAATCAATTTATTGAAATTAATCCTCCAGAAGAAAACAAAGAACCAGACTATCCTACTATTTTGCATTCAAATCATATAATTACAGATTTAAAAACACTTAATAGCACAGATATAGACGTCGAAAGACATAATTATATTAAAATGTTACAATTACAAAATAATTTTTTTAATGTATTTCGAAATATGCTAAGAATACAATTAAATAGATTAGAAAACAGACTATTAAAAATGGAACTTATTGAAATAGTTGATTCAAAAGCGATTCTTTATCGTGAAAAATTGGCACAAGTAATTAGAAAAATAACTGATATAATGTCTTTACATATTGACTTTATAGATTATGACATGGAGTTATTATTGGCGATAGAAGAGGTTGCATTATGTAACGAAAGCTGTGATAAACCTTATTGTATTAAAGCAAAAACGGGGGAATGTAAAATACTTATGCCCAAAAACAATTTATTAAATGCGGATATAGATAATGAAGAATTCTTTTATGAGAAAATGGCGGATGAACTAATTCGGTTTAACAGAATAAGGGTATATTTGTTTGACGAAACATTATATTTATCGTATCAAAATACAAATTATAATTTAACGAGCAACGAAATGTTAATATATCAAAGTGAATTATCACAGGAATTATTTGAGAACATGGTTAGTAATAAAAAGAATAAATATGTCTATGACAAAATAGAAGCTTTATCAAATTACACTACAAATAACAATATAGATGATTTAAATAAGACTAGTAAGAAAAAATTAAAACTAGTATGTAAAAGTAAAATAAAGGCAATAAGTGGTAAATGGATCACCAGTTTTCCTGCAAAATACAAAAATATTATCTATTTAAAACAGGTAAACTGTGGATTTAATATGGTAATAGATATATTGAAAGATAATAGGATTACAGAAACCGTTGCATCATTAAAAGAAATATTATTAAGAGAATATACAACAACTTATAAAACATATTTAAATAAAATAAAGGATATATTACGGTTAGAAGGTAAAAAGAATGATTATATGAAAATATTCAAGGGGGAGATTACAATAGAAAACTATATAAAATCCGGTGAATATTTTTTAACCATAATTGATTTATGGATATTGGTGGTTCATTTTAGAATACCTACTATAATACTTTCGTCTAAGAAGATGGAGTATGGTGATGGTGCGCATGAGATATTATATCAGGATGATACGAACCAATCATTTTACATCATACGACCAAGTTCTATGTCCTATCTTGGAAGAGATACATTAAGTAAATATCCAGAATATGCGGTTATTGTAAATGATAATAACGAAATGCGTATAGAACTTACAAACATAATAGGAGTGCCTCAGTCTATACTTTTAAGTAAATATGAAGAAAATAAGGGAAAAAATATGTTAGTAAATTATTTGAATAACTATAAAACAAAATATAAAAGATTTGTTATAAAAAAAATGTAAAAAAAATGTAATAAAAATGTAATAAAAATGTAATAAAAATGTAATAAAAATGTAATAAAAATTTTATCATAAAATTTATCATAAAATTTTATTATAAAATTATGAGGAATCATAACTGATCATATTTTCTGTTAAATCACGAATATCGTCCATTTCGTTATAAGATTCTTCAGAATCGGATGATTCTTCAGAATCGGATGATTCATTTAAAGGCACATTTACATTTGAAATACTGTTTGCAGTTGAAATGGCATTTGCAATAGCATCTGCCGCGATTTCTGCAACGTCTTGAGAAAAATCTTGAGAATTTTCTTGTGATGTTAACGGGGACTGTGTTTGGGAAACATCTTCTTCGTAATCATGTGAACCATTAGATATATTATTATAGTTTCGTATAATATAATTTTGATTTGCAGGTTGATTTCGAATGATGGTTTGCGATAAGGTGCGTTCTGCATTAATAGTATTTAAAAATTTGAAGGTTGTGTGTGTTTTTGGTTTAACAATAATCCTTCCAAACATTGGATTTTCTTTTATAAATACCCTTAATGATTTATGCAATAGTTTTTTATAGTATATGCGTTTTGATGGGGAGAACGTGTATTGTATATATAAATTCATTTTTAAAAAACTTTTTAAATTGTCATAAAGAAGATTTTTTGGAAAATCTTTATGTATTATAATCCCTTTCAATATTTTTTTATATACTTCTAAAAATTCAATACAATCGTTATATTTTTTTATTTCTGTGCAATTTTTATAAAAATTTTCTATGATATTGTCTCGAATCATGGGTTCATAATCAATAAGAAAGATTTCTGTATTAAAATTTGATTTATAATAGGCATGAAAAAGTATGCAAAATTTAATATCTAATTGTTTTGCAAAAAAAAATATATTATATAGATTTGCCTCGGATATCTCCAAATTTGTAAATGGATTTTTTGGTTTTCTTGGCTCACAAAATAAGGCATAAGTATAAGTAAGACTACATCTAATAATTTCAAGTAAATCAAAGATAACAAATTTATATATGGTTCTATTTTCTGTTAATCCTATTATAAAACGTGGATGGTAAGTATCTAATGAAATAAGTTTCAAATCTTCATTGTGATTATGGAGTTTAATACGATAATTATTACTATAAATTATTTTTCTAGAAAATGAATTTAAACGTTTAAGAATAAATTGTAACTTAAAGAATATGTTTTTTAAATATAATTTTTGTTTTTCAGTAATAAATATATTTTCGTGTATTTCTTTGTATATTTCCATGTTATTTTTATAATAAAAAGCGGATAAATAAAAGGATTCAATAGAAAAATTACATGTAGGTTGAAATGGATATGTAAAAAAAGAAGAGTTAAATGGATCTCTTATGTCATTTTTATATGTAGGTGCTATTAATTTAAGAATATAAATAGATAACGGTTCTCTTTTAATAGAGTTAATATTAAAATTTTTTTGATTCATATTATATTATAATATTATAATATGAATACTTTATGTTGTTTATATTTTAAAAATTAACTGTGAAATCATCATCTCCGGTATCAACAGTTCCAATATTTGCAATATTATTTTTAATAGTTAAATTGGTTTTAGAACAAGGATCCTCGGGATTATCTAGATTTTGAAAGAGTTGTTTTATTTCTTCGCTTTCTTCTTCGACTTCTGTGGATTGAGCTTCAAGATGTTTATAGGATTCAATATCAAGATATAAATCACAAATGTTTGTTCCGTAATATCCTTGTTGTCCGCACATGATATTAGCCGATATTCCACGCATAATATCTAATTCTGCATGCTTAGCGGCTTTAATAAACATTTCAGGAGTTTCTTCAAAGGAAGCTTTTGCCAGAGGTCCAATATTATCATTATTAATTCCATGTCTAAAAATAGACGTCATTTTATAGTTATTGGTCATTCTGTCACACAACATATTAAGATGATGTTCGTTAATATAAGTTCCACTATCTTCTAGAACCTCTTGAAATTCTGTATAAATGGATTGTCTGGCTGCTTCAATTCCAAAAATGTCATATATTTCGGGAATATTGTTACTATAAGTTTTTGTTTTATCAATATAACCCAAACCAAGAACATCTACTAAATTACTTCCTATAGTATCTAGTACCCATGTGTCTTTTTTAGTATATTTTCCTTCATTATAAATAAGAACTCCCTGATTTTTTCGAAGAAGAACCTTTTTAATATGTTTCACGCCTCGAAGTATAATATTATCCATAATTTGTTTTTGAAAGTTTTTAAGATAATAAATTTGATCTCCTTGATCCAGGGCACTAATCAAACCATTATTTTTTTTGTTTTGGATTATTTTATTTATTCTTATACGAAGAATAAGCTCATCCGAGTTATAATCACTAAATACACAGCTAATTTCATCTTTATAAGAGTTTTTAATTGCAAAATGAATATCATCCATAGTAATATTTTTTTCCAATAGGATTTCTTTATCAATAATAAATCTCAAAATCCACTTTGATTTTTGTTTTTGAGCAGTAATTATACCACTGCATTCATCTACCATTTTTTCGAATTTATTATATAAAGATAATGACATAGAATCATCATTAATAAGGGTTTCATCTTCATTTGGATCAAAACATATTTGAACATTTTTAACTACATCTACCAATCTTGTATTTTCAATATTATTAGCTATAGCAAGAGCTCTTTCTCTACTAAGTTGGTCGTCTTCTTTAAGATATATGGTAATAGATGGTTTTTGAATAGACGAAGACAGTGATAAAATTTCTTCTACCCGAGGAACACCACGTGTTGCCGTAGATTTACTTGCAACCCCTGCAAAATGAAAGGTATTAAGCGTCATCTGGGTTGTCGGTTCACCTATAGATTGTGCGGCTATCATACCTACCATTTCTCCAGGAGCAACGATTGATTTTTTGTAATAATACTCTATTTGAGAAAGTAGAAGTATTAAGGCTTTTCGATTAAATCTTTTAATCATTAACAGTTCTTTTGGCGTTAAACTAAAATAATACATTACTCTAAAAAGTGGATTTGGTTTACAATATGTTATTTTTTCAAGGTTTTTCATGGTATTATCAAGTAGTTGAAGAGCTTCGTAAGGTGTTATATCTACCATGGAATTACTTTGAATATTATGTTGATGTTTTATATTATTAATGACATATGAAAATGCTACGGGCAATTGAACATCATTATTGCTTTTATTTTGATAGACATTTTCAATAATTTCTTTTTGAAGATGAATACATTCATCGATAAGCGATTTACATCTTTTTTTCATATCTTCTTCTTGTTTTTTAATTCGTTTAATGGTTGGTTTTGTATAAGATGTTGTGAATATTTTGTCTTTAAGATTATCACTTGGCATTTCAAAATGGGCATAAATTTCTTCAATCGTCAGGTCAACCAATTGCAATTTTTGATTTTCAATTTTAATGGGGTCAAATCCATCATCGCCATAAGTATATTGAACAATTTTACCTTTATTATTTCTAACGGTCATATCATAATGAACCATTAAATCTTCCAGTCCTTTAATTAATCGTCTTTGAATATAACCAGTTTGCGAGGTTTTAACGGCAGTATCAATGAGTCCTGTTCTGCCACCCATAGCATGGAAGAATAATTCTTGGGGTGTTAAGCCACTAATAAAACTATTTTCAACAAATCCTCTTGCATTAGGAGAATCATCAAATTTAGAATAATGAGGCAATGTACGGTCCTCAAATCCATAGGGAATTCGTTTTCCATCAACATTTTGCTGACCTAAACAGGATATCATTTGTGAAATATTCAAATCTGAACCTTTGGAACCAGCATTTACCATAATTACGAATCTATTATCTTGGGACAAACTTTTGCGACCAATTCTGCCCGAGTCTTCTGTAGCGGCATTCAATATTTCATTTACTTCTGTTTCAAATTGTTCTTCATTTGTTTTTCCAGTGTTATTTGTAAAAACTCCAAGTCTTGTTTCATCAATTAAGACTTGAACCTCTTTTTTTTTACTTATGATTTTATCAATAATAGTTTGATTTGTTTTATTATCGGCAATTAAATCACTAATGCCCACACTATAACCGCTTTGTTTCATATATTCATTTACAATATTTTGTATGTTATCAATAAAATCTTTGGATTGTATATTACCAAAATCATTACAAATTCTTTGAATTAATCCTTTCGCGCCTCCACCAAGAACAGCTTTTTGAATTTGTCCACGAACATGTTTACCATTCACAATTTCAAGAACATTATTTGAAGTATTAAAATCTTCATCATCTTCAAATTGTTTTGTTTTATATTTTAAGGATAAAGGAGGTAGAATTTGACTAATAATATCAAATGCAGTAACCGATGTTCTAAGTTTAGAAACATCAATATTTCGTATAGGCATAAGTAAATTCATTAAATCCCTTTGATTGAAACTATTATATTCACCTATTTTTCGCGTAAAACGATAGATACCAAGTAAAGAATCCTGAAATATACCAATAATGGATTGATTATTTGCTGGACTAATTAGTTGATATGAAACATTTGCCAAGGTTTTTAATTCTATTTCTGCGTGTATGCTTTGTGGGGCATGAAGATTCATCTCATCTCCATCAAAATCTGCATTATAGGGCTTGGTTACGGCAACATTTAATCTAAACGTATCCGCTTCTGGCATAATACGTGCGCTATGACACATCATGCTCATTCTATGAAGTGTGGGTTGCCTATTAAATAATACTCCATCTCCGTTCATAAGATGTCTATGAACAATATCTCCATTTTCAAGAGATAAAGAATCTCTATCTACATATCTTAAAGAGATGCTTTCTCCATTTCTTTTCTGTAAAATTTTTGCTCCGGGATGTTTATCCGGACCATTTTTAATTAATTTCATAAGAAATGATTTATTGAAATCATTTACAGTTTCTGGTTTTGTTAAATTTTTTGCTATTTTCAAAGGCACCCCAAGTTCTTCAATAGATAAATTTGGGTCAGGAGTGATTACCGAACGAGCAGAGTAATCTACTCGCTTACCCATTAAATTTCCACGAACTCGTCCTGTTTTACCGTTGATTCTTTCTTTAATGGATTTCAAGGGTCGTCCAGAGCGCTGAGCAACAGATGCAACTCCTGGGATTTTATTATCTACCATTGTCGCAATATAATATTGCAAAAGTGTAGTCCAATCATCAATAATATTTGAAGGTGCGTTTATGCTTATCTTTTCTTTCAGGGTATTATTAGCCTTTATAATATTTACTAAGATATGGCTTATATCATCTTCACTCCTTTGTTGAGCATCGTGTTTAACAGAAGGTCTAACAGATGGTGGAGGGACGGCAAGAACTTGACAAATCATCCAATCCGGTCTTGAAAATATAGGACTAAACCCCATAAATGCAATATCGTCATCACTTATACGTCTAAACATTTTAATGATGGTTTCGGGAAATAATTTTATAGTTAATTTTTCTTTTGAATCTGTATTGTCGTTTGGTAGATTATCCCATTCTGCAAATAAACTTGCAAGTCCTTCCTTTTTAATTTTATGAGGTTGTTTGCACCCACATCCATCTTCTGTATCGTCACCACATCTTTTTACTTTACTTGCAAGTTGAAAAACCATATTCCAACGTGTTTCATATGCATATTCTTTTAATATTTTTTCATATTTTTCTTTGGATATTAATAGCTTACTGCATTTAAAACATACACATCTTAGAATTTTAATAACCGTACTTAAATATTGAATATAAAATACTGGTCTTCCTAATTCAATATGTCCAAAATAACCAGGAGTTTTCATGTAATCATATCCATCCGTTGGACATATAAGACCAGGTTCTAAAACTCCCATTCTCGGATCAAATAATCCTCCAATTACAGGTTTATTATTTATATATGTATCACGTGAAACAATTTCTGCAACAGAACCTTTTCTTATTTCGGAAGGTGATAATATACTAAATTGAACTCCGATAATGTGTGATGTTCTATTTGAATTAAAATGATTTTGTTTAGCCATATTATTATAAAGATAGAATAATTTTTAGATTCTTTTCAATTTTATGAAAAAAATTGATAAATAAAATGTATTAAATAATTATAATATAACCACAATGAATTCCGATTCAAAAAAGAACCGATATAATTTACGAAACAAAAAAAAGGAAAAGGAATGCAAACAACATTCTGGTAATGGCGATAAAGGAAATGACCCTGATGAGGATGATGATGAAATGAATACGCTTGAATACCAAAAGTTTTTAAGTAAAATATTTCCTTCAAAGTTTTTATCAGATAAAACAAATGAGGAGGAATATGTTCCTTATAATAGGTGTAGTCTAAAACAATTGCAGGGAGAACTAAAGTTGCGAAATATTAAAGGAAAAAAGTTAGATACTAAAAAAAAAATGATAAAAGCTCTTGAAAAATATGATAAAGAGCACGAAGAAGAAGCAGAAGAAGATAGCGATTATGAGGATGAGGAGGAGGAGGAAGAGGATGCGGAAGAGGATGAAGATGAGGAGGAGGAAGATGAGGAGGAGGAAGATGAGGAGGATGAAGATGAGGAGGAGGATGATGAAGAAGAGGAAGAAAACGAAATGGGGAATTTTAATATTGTTTTTACGATTGGTGCTCCAGTAGAAGAAGAAACAGAAGATGAGGAAGAGGAAGAAGATGAAGATGAATCGGAAATTGAAATAGATGTAGAAGACGAGGAAGAGGGGGAGGATGATGAAGAAAAATCGGCTGCTAAAACATTGGTAAATATGGGTAAAACAAAAAACCAAGAACAAAAAAAAAACAGTAAAAACACAAAACAGAAAATGAAAATTTCTAAAACAGAATATTTCAAAAATGAAATGGATGTTGTAGATAAATTCAGTGAAATGGCAAATGCATTACTAAAAGAAAATAAGAATTCAAAAACGGCTAAAGAGTTGTTAGAATTCAACAGTAAGAAAAAGAAGTATATTACAAATCTACAAAAAAAGGGTGAAAAAAAGGCAAGAGAAAAGAACATGACAAAATTTAAAAAGGCAGTAAAAGAGCGTGGAGATGCAAATGAATTATCCTTTTTCAAAAAATTATCAGTTGAAAATCAAAAAGAAATAATTGAGAAAACAAATTTATTAAATCAATTAATAAAGTCAGATAAACCATATCGTATTCAATTGATAGAATCTGATATTCCTGATAATTACAAAGCATGTGCTCTTAAAAAAATCAGTGCATTACGATATATAGAGCCAGGTGGTGGCGAATTTTATAAAATGAAAAATTGGGTAGATATGTTTATGAGGATACCGTTTAACAAGTATGAAAGCATACCTATGTCCATTGATCAGGGAATAGATAAATGCGGTGAATATATGATGGAATCAAAGCAAATATTAGATAATGCGGTGTATGGTATGGAAGATGCGAAAATGCAAATACTACAAATGATCGGTCAATGGATTTCAAACCCGGATGCGACGGGAACGGCGATTGCATTGATGGGTCCACCAGGAACGGGTAAAACAACATTGGTAAAAGAAGGGATTAGTAAAATATTGAGACGTCCTTTTGCGTTCCTTGCGTTAGGTGGAGCGACGGACAGTAGTTTTTTGGAGGGGCATGGATATACGTATGAGGGTAGTAATCCAGGTAAAATAGTAGACATATTGATACAGAGTAAATGTATGAATCCGGTAATCTACTTTGATGAAGTAGATAAGATAAGTGATACACCAAAGGGAGAGGAAATTACGGGAATACTTACACATTTAACGGATACAACTCAAAATGACAAATTTCAAGACCGTTATTTTGCGGAGTTGGAATTTAATTTAAGTAAATGTCTGTTTATTTTCAGTTACAACGATGATAGTAAGGTGAATCCAATTTTAAAAGATAGGATGTATAAGATTACTACAAATGCATATAATGCCAAGGAAAAGACGGTAATTGCAAAGAAACATTTGCTTCCTAAAATAAAGCAGCAAGTCAATTTTAAGGATGATGAGGTGGTCATTCCAGATGAAGAGATTAATTATATCATTGAGAAATACACAGGAAAGGAAAGTGGTGTAAGAAATTTGAAACGTTGTTTAGAAATAATTTACACGAAACTAAATTTGTATCGTCTTATGAAAGATGGGGCATCTATTTTTGAAGAGAAGGACAAAATAGAAGTAACATTTCCAATAACAGTAACAAAAGAGATTATTGAAAAGTTATTGAAGGGTCCTGACGAGGGTAATAAGTTCATGCAGACCATGTATCTTTAATCATTATAAATGAATCATATTTATAAAGGTATAAATATGATTTATAAAACATCCATTAGTTTATTTCTATCTTGTTCGAGAAGGGTTTCTATTGCACCATTATAGTCTAAAAACTTATAACCACCAATAGTAATAGTTCCAGTATTGGTAATAACATGGTATAATTTATTTTCTTTTTTGCTGATTTGTGTTTTTACAAGTTCAAATGTATCAAGTATGGTGTTGGTATGATGTAGGATTTGAAGATTAGGTCCTCCAATATACTTTTTATTTTCAATAAAATATTCGTATAATGGAACATCGTCTGCTTTAATTTCGACTTGTCCGAGTATAATCTCTCCAGAAGATAATATATTATTGATTTGTAAATTTTGGAAAGGTATAATCCTTCCATCTTCAAGTTCTACGTTGGTGTTTTCTATGAATCCACTTTCAAGGAACTGATGTAGATTCTTTTTATGTAGGGGCTCATTAAAAATGGAGGAATATTTTTCGTTTAATTCACGAACATCATGAGAATCAAGATCATCCCAATCAGTGAATATCATGTTATCTATATTAATAATTTTATTGCTCGTATTAATGCAATAAATTAGGGGTTTCATGTATTGTTCTATAGGTGTTGATAGAGGATGATTTTCTACAGGAATCCATGTCTGGTTATGATATATTTTATGATTACCACTAACAGTAACATTATTTATAGAATACATTTTTTGTTTATACGAGTTTAATATAAATATGCATGTAACAATCGATCCATCTTTAAGCCGAGAATTTATTTTCAGGTCTTTTATTTTGATCACACCTTCAGTGGTTTCGATCAGGGTATTTTCATCAAAGCAGAAAAGATTTTTAACACCTTTTTTGGTATTATTATAGGTAGAGCTTGCGAATTTTCCTACAGCTTTTCCCGCGTCTTTTAGACCTTTCAAGCCTTTTTCCATAAATTCACCTGCAGGATTAAAGGAGTCAAAAATATTTTGCATCATTCTTTTAAATGATTTTCCATTTACCGTGGTTAATCCAATCATAGGTTTAAATCCTAATGTTGAGATTAGGAATCGTTCATATAGAGCATTAGCAACAGATACAGGAACAACATAAGATAATGCTATGCCAACATATGTGGATAGGGGTATTATGGCAGTTCCGCCGGTGGCTGCCATAAGAAGCGGTGCCGCGGCGACTATAACAGGCATCCAAATAACCACAAAATCAATCATAATTTTATTAATACGTTCCCACATATGAAACATAGTTCCACGAATGGTCATGTAAACCCCTTCTAAAAATTTTACAGCTACAAAAATGACAGCTTGTGTTTTACCAACAGAGTCTTTGAAAAGATTTATTAATTTTTGTAAGGGAACGAATATGGTTTGTATTTGGCTGTATAGTCTACTGTAGTAGTTGTATAATTGTTTACGAATATCCATGGATCTAAATTTTAATGTAAATTCAAGATTAACGATGTCATTAAAAACTTTATTAAAAGTAACCATAATTTTTTGATAGGGTAGAAAAATAATAGGTATAATTTTGATAATAATATTTTCGGTACATTCCATGAAATTTTCATACACATATTCAAATGAGGATTTTTTATAACTATCGGGTTTAAACCATCCTGCAATTAGAAGATTTTCGGGGGAACATTTTCTTTGTGACCAAGTTTTTTTGATTTTCTCGCGATTATTTTGCAAATAATAATAATAATAAACCATACAAAATCCTAAAATCAACATAATCAAAACATACCAACTGGTTGCAGTGGGGTCTTTTTTTGTATTTGTTTGTATAAGTTTATTTTTAACAACATCGGCGACAGTTTCGGGTTTATTTGAATTTGTTTTTATAGAACTTGCAATGCTTGAAATATTACTTTTAACAGCATCAGCAATACTATTTTTAAATTGATTTACGGGTTCACTTTTAAAAAAATTTTCACTTTCATTTTGTAATTGATTTTTTACCATATTTAAATTAGTATTAATAACATTCATATTAATATTAAGCTATAAAAAATATTATTATTTTAATTGTGATGTCATTTCAGGAGTATCTTCCCAATCCCAAAAAACATAATCACCAATAGGAATATTATGGTCATTTGTGATAAGACAACATAATTCTTTGTTATTGGTTTCGGTTCGTTTTGCATCTGGATGATTTTTAACATAGTCAAGTTTATTCTTTATATAAACAAGATGTTTTCCAGTAACATAAATGGGGGTTTTATTTTCACCATTTGAAAACATATAAAGTTCTTCTTTAAAAGTATTGTTTTCTTCTAAATTATTTAGTTTTAAAATACCTTCTACTTTACTTCCATTTTTTAAGATAGACCCAAGTTTTATATCTTTCATTTTTACATAAGTATTATCTTTAAGTTTTATCAGCGTATCAGGTAAAAAACAGAATGGGTCAAAATCTCCTATAGCTTGAGACAATCCCCCGAGACCGCGAAGCATATCTCCTGGAGGTCCTTTCCAAATACTTTTCATTCCCATCATGGATCCTTTTAATGCATGCATAAGAACTATCATGGAACCGCCTAATTTACCTACAGTATCTTTAATGTTTAATCCCATTTTTTGGAATTCAATAATTATATTACTAAAAACACCAAATGAGGATCCAATTAATTGAGAAGAGGATCCTCTTAGGAATTCA
>Ga0257110_1000091_pt1 | contig 48800 bp, 28 predicted proteins | sample LP_taG_7_FD_190184 | JGI IMG/M metagenome (GOLD analysis project Ga0257110, IMG submission 190184) | Marine microbial communities from Northeast Subartic Pacific Ocean, Canada - LP_J_2015_P26_10m | ecosystem: Environmental > Aquatic > Marine > Oceanic | place: Canada: Northeast Subartic Pacific...
TTAATTTGAATATTCGTGTAACAATAGAAGCATTATAACTAGCATGGGTTGGGTCTGTTTCAACAGCTCCTGCACCAGTAATATGGATGCTTGTCATATTAAAATTATTAAGGTCCCCATTTAAAGCTGATACAACAGACCATTCATTAATCTGTAAATGATAGGATGGATCATTATCATCAACTGAAAAAGTATCGGTAATAAATTTACTATTTGCAGTGAATTCTGATGTAGAAATACCATCTCCAATAGTAAAATTTTCATAAACCTGTATCAAACTAGCATCCTTCTCAGGTTCGGGTTCCGGTTCGGGTTCAGGTTCAGGTTCAGGTTCCGGTTCGGGTTCAGGTTCAGGTTGTCCATATGTTACCATAGGAATGGTATTGTTTCCTGATGTGAGTATATGACTTGTGATTCCACCGAATATAGATGTGTCCAGTTTATTTGGAATGTTTGTTGTAGAAGTTTCTGTGTAGCTAATAGTAACATCTGTAGAACTTGCGATATCATCAAACTTCAAGTTGTCACCATCAAAACTAACTGTTGTTCCGAGGTCGGCAGTGAGTTTATCAGCAATATCGTGAATAAAGTAGTCCCCACGATTAATTGTAGAAGACTTCAAAGTCGATGTTGTATTGAAATCATATAATGTTACAGCAACAGTTTCACCATTAGAACGTTTAACACCTGCTTCCGCGGGGAAACGTGTTTGAATAACTAAATCTTTATCTGCGTTTGAACCGATAGATGCTTCATCTGTGTATTTATTCGTGAGTTCTCCATATTGAGGACCCTTCATAATGAAAACACAATTTCCATTATTGGTAAGAGACTGTGACAAAATTGCTGAACTATTTACCGCATCAACGTCAAAATCAGTATCATTATAAAGTTCAATTGTTACTCCAGATGTTTTGTTTCCTCTATAGTTATAAAACACCATACCATTTAAGTTATCAGCGTTGTAATGCTTGTCTAATGTCAGTTGAAACACGTTATTTCCATTTGAATGTGCCAAATAATCAGCAGAACCACCTGTTATTGTTCCGTTTATAGCGTTCCATGCTCCATACGTACTATATTGAGATTCCAACCATACATATGGTGGGTTATCGAATTGGCTACCTGTTTTAGAACCCAAATTCTGTGATATTGGAACACCACCGATCCATACTTGAAATTCGGTTATTTCCAAGTAATTACTACTTCTAGATATTCTTACCTTATTGAAATTAGTTGGCATAGAAACAGTAATGCTTTCTTCTACACTCAAATACTTGAAATCAACTCTTCCACCAGCACCCACAGATACTGTTGATGAAGGAACATCAAATATGTATTTTGGAACACCTGTAAGATTCATAGAAGTTGGGAATACAAGTTGTGACTTGAATTGTGTTGGGTGGATGATGTCAAGTAAATCTGTAACATAGAACTTAACATACTTGAAAATAAAATAATTATTTGAGTTATTTTGGAAAAATTTCTCATATACAACAAACGTGAATGTATCATAAGCAGATGCTTGAGGCACATCATGATATCTTTTATCATATCCTGAAATATTATTTCCACCTGCGAATGATTCAGGTACGCTTGAGAAATCCCTATTATAAGCTCCATCCCAAGCTCTCATTTCAACAGCCAAGTTATTTGAATCAGCTATTTCTGTGTAGGTATCATTATCGGTTAATCCATTACTGCCGAAAACTTTATATACTGATGGAATTGCCGAGGTTTGATGGTTCTGGCATTCAAATTCAAAAGCAGAAAGAACTCCTTTATTTGGCATCTTTAAAGATATGCGCCAGGCATTCTCTCCTTGAAATTTAACTGTGGAAATGTCTGTTGGTTGAATGTCATTTCCATCACCATGATCATTATAATTTACTTCTGTTTGCAACCATCCAACATCTGAAAACATGGCATATCTTAAATTACCAGTTCCGGACTGAACATCATTACAGTATGAAACGTATCCATCAGGTGAAGTTATCATTTGATCATTTGAATGTGCTACAAAATCGGTACTTGATGGATTTTCTGTTGTGAATTGGTTATAAGTATCAACCGGTTGTTTATATGTTGCTGGGTCTGTTGATAATTCATTATAAATAACATCTTTTACTTTTAATTGATCTCCCTGTTCTTCATATGTGATAGAAGTAGAAAGATCTGTATTCACTTTGGAAACAAATTCATCTGTTGTCATAGTTTTAATAGTATATGAAGGATTAGGGAGTGAATAAACTGCGTTTTTGAGACCATAACCACTACCTGCGTCTCCACTGGTGAATGTTACATCAGTTGCACCGTTATCAAATAAAGTTGCGAATGTTCCTTCAGTATCATTTACAAATTCACTATAAAGTTGAGCTTCACTATATCCATCAAAAGAAGTACCGGTTAAATCTTTGGTTCTTACCTTAGTATCATCCTTAACTCTTAATTTATTTTCTGCTATTACAAAATCCCAGATTAATTTGTACATTGTGATAGTATTTGACTGAAGATAGTAAACTAAATATGCACTTTGCTGTTCTATACCACTAAAAGTTACAACATGTGTGGGACCTCCGCGATTTAATTTGAATATTCGTGTAACAATAGAAGCATTATAACTAGCATGGGTTGGGTCTGTTTCAACAGCTCCTGCACCAGTAATATGGATGCTTGTCATATTAAAATTATTAAGGTCCCCATTTAAAGCCGATACAACAGACCATTCATTAATCTGTAAATGATAGGATGGATCATTATCATCAACTGAAAAAGTATCGGTAATAAATTTACTATTTGCTGTGAATTCTGATGTAGAAACACCATTACCAATAGTAAAATCTTCATAAACCTGTATCAAACTAACATCCTTTTCAGGTTCAGGTTCGGGTTCAGGTTCGGGTTCAGGTTCAGGTTCAGGCTCAGGCTCACCATAAGTTACAAATGCGATAGTATTATTTGACTCAGTAAGAGTAAAACTGGAAGCACCGAATATAGATACATCACCACTATTACCTCCGCTTGTTTGAGTGTCAGTGCTGGAAATAACAATCTCACTTGTAACACCTGTTCCTACATCAAATACAAGATTGTCACCATCGAACGTAGTTGTTAATTCAAGATCTGTTGTAAGTTGGTCTGCGATGTCCTGAACAAAGTAGTCGCCTGGTGTTATTATGGATGTTTTTGGGCTTGAAGAAGATGAAGCCATATCTCTTACATAAATACCCTTTCTATAACTTGTATTTGAACCGGTGTAACTATCATCAAGTATTTTGGTTATTGCCTCTGTAGGGTCTGTTGTAGTTATTTCACCACTTCCTCCAAATTTAAACTTCCATGCCCATGTATTTTGACTATTATTATTAATATCACTACTATCACTTCCAAGAACATATGAATCATATAATGAATCATCTTGTTTAATAAATTTGACAGTTTGTCCATCTGATCTATCGTATTGACCGAAATCTTGTCCAACCGCAAATAAAACAATAGATTGTATTTCTGTAATAGAAGCTGGTGTAGATAATGTAATTTCGATCCAATCACTATTGCTACCAGTAGAATGAGTTATAAATAAACCATCACTATTACTTGCTTGAGCAAAACCACTTGTTCCAACATTATTAGAAATGAAACCATCTATTAATCTGGAACCATCTCTATACATAGTATCACCAGTATTTAATCCGCCAATACCATCAGGTCCTGGATGTGTTCTGGCTGGGTTGTCGGCTGCCCATTCTGCGTTCACTTGTTGTGTTGTTCCGTTTGAGGATAACGCAATATTTACATTATTAACCCAAACTTGAAGTTCAGAGTAATAAATAGTTTTCGAATTAGTTGCTTCAATTCGAATAGTTTGAATTTTAGGTGGTGGGTCCCTTTCTACAGTCATAGTTCCTTCAAGATTTACGTACTTGAAATCAAGTTTATCTCCGTTGGAAATCGTTTTGGTGCTGCTTGGAACATCGAAGATTGAACGAGGAATACCTGTTACTTCACCAAGGTCACCCGCAAAGGTAACATGGGCGTTGAACTGAGGATTGGCACCTACATAACTGACAAGCATTTGGTTTCCGTTCTCTCCATATGTGGCACCCACACCCAAATCTGTTGCTATCTTACTAGTAAATTCTTCAGGACTATAGGTTTCACCTGCGGTGAATGATGAATTGTTTCCATTTCCTCCGGAACTAACACTAAAATCTTCATATATTCTTACCAAACCGACATCGGCTTCAGGTTCGGGTTCAGGTTCGGGTTCAGGTTCAGGTTCAGGTTGTCCATATGTGGCAAAGTTGAGTGTGCTATCGTTTGCGGTGAGTGTCTTGCTGGTTAAGTTAAATATGGATGCGTCTGTGCCGTCAATAGAACCAACAATCTTTTGTTGTGTGGTCTGGATTGTTATAGAAATGTCACTTGTTATTCCCGTGAATGAGATTGTGTCACCGTCGTATGTTGTTGCTTTTCCAAGATCGTCTTCTAACTGTTTCACAATATCTTGAACAAAGTAATTACCAGGAGCAATAACGGTTGAAAGTGAGTCGGTTGTATTATTAACAGTAATAGTTTCCTCAACATTTACGACTTTGAATTTCAATTCGCTAACAGTTACTGAGTTGGCTGTAACAAGAGACTCAGCAGGACCAGTAGCGGTGCTATTTGTTGGGATTCCATCGAATATGTCGGAACCACCGGCAACACCGACAGGGTTGTTGAATCTTAATACTGTATCTACCGATCCACCCGGTTGGATGCTATCGTCTTCTACGTAGGTAGAAGCGATTCCGCCGGCACCAATATTAAGTGCCCAACGTACAGATATCTCGTAGGCAGCAGGCTGTGCTGATACGGGTTCGAGACGAATATAACGAGCATTTACAGGAGTTGTGAATGTATTTGTTATCTTTTCATCCTTATTATTAGTTTGATAATTATCATCTGTGCTATTACCGTCGAATTCTCCAATATAAGTCCAGTCACTTTCTGTTGTGCTATATGTATCACTATGACGTACTTTATATTTTGTTACTCTTTGGTTCAAATCATGACGACCTTGTGTAATTACTCCTAATATTGGTGTTACTTCACCACAATCAATTGTAATCCAAGAATTAGGAATAGGTGTTGCACCATTAATCCAACTAGAACCAGCATTATCTAATGTAGAAGAACCTACATTATTTTCAGCCCAACTTGAATATGTTCTATAAGATTCATCGGGATTATAAAGAGTTGGTGATTTTTCTGCTAATTTGTCCATTAATCCATCAACTGACATGGTAGTTCCTGATGATATGAATACTGGTGGTCCAAATATAGTTTGACCTTTCCACATTTTGAAACTGAGAATCTCAACATCAAGCCCGGTGGAATGTGGGTTCTGTCCAGCACCTAAATGAGCCGTGGTTGTGTTTATAGTTGTGGTTTCTCTATCAGGTCCAGTACGAACGTTACTATAATCAACGCCATTTAAAACAACCTTTAATCCAAACTTGTAGTTTACTCCAGCACTCTTTTCTTGCAGAACATTTGAACCCGCCGTTACCAAGAGAGTGTTTTCTCCTTGTTGGACTGTAGCACCGGTGAAGTGCACGTCATTAGAATCTCCTCGCCTATAAATTTCACCATTATGGAGAATACCAATATGGAAAACAGACCAATTATGGAAATAAAACAGAGGTGCACCTGCACTGGGAGTAAGTGTGGGAACGTTAAACTTAAGTTCCACCACAAAATCGTTGTCACCCGAAGGGAGACTTATCGCATCCTGTAACTTGGGTCTATCAGTATGATTGAGATCATATCCGGTTCCGGTGCTTGAACCAGTATAAGAATACGAAATATCACCGGTCGAGTAATTATCCGGTAAAATATCTTGAACCGACATATTCTTATAGAATTTAATAGAGGACAAATCGTTAGCACGTTCGGGTTCGGGTTCCGGTTCGGGTTCCGGTTCGGGTTCAGGTTCTGGCTCTGGAGCTTCAGGTTCGGGTTCCGGTTCTGGTTCCGGTTCAGGTTCCGGTTCGGGTTCAGGTTCCGGTTCAGGTTCCGGTTCTGGTTCTTGATCAAGAGAACCTTGAACTTTATAATAAAGAGATGCCTCAAAATCGGTAGGACTATAGAATAAAACAGAATAGTCTTTTCCATAATCAGAACCATTAAGTTTGTTCAAATCACCGTTGTTATCTATTAATAAATTCTTTCCATTTACATCTGAACTATTAAATGTTCCAGATACAATATCTGTGGCATTCATATCTAATGCTGTGCCTTCCTGAATTCTATATGTTATATCTTGTCCAGGACCTGCACCTAAAACATCCATACGCATAGAACAATAAGAATTCCATTCAATTGGTTCAATAATAATGTATTTTGTTGCTACTGGTGTAGTGAACATATTAGTCACTTTTGTATTTTTATCACTATTTCCATTAAATTCACCAATTAATGTCCAATTTGCTTTATGAGCGTTGCTATCTTGAACACGTGCTGGTGTTGGAAGCATAGTGTGATAAACATTATATTTAGTAACCCACTGGTTTACATAAGCAGAGTCGCTGTTACGACCTTGAGTGACAACACCACCGGCAGTTGCTGATGTTTCACTTAACTTAATTGACATCCATGGAAATGGATTAGACTGGCCCGAATTATCTATCCACCAAGCTGAGTCGCTGTCTATAGAAGATGAACCACTTGTATCTGACGTAGTTCCCGGAACTCTGTATTCTTGAGCACCGTTGTTATCACCAGGGACGTTTAATTGTGCGAAAGTAACAGGTTTTGTATCATCAAGTTGAGTTACTTTTAAATCAAGTATTTCTTTCCACGAAGAAAGATTAAAGGTAACATGATCATATTTATCTTGGTTTCCATCTGTGGCATCCCACGCCTCACCCATGTTGTTTTCAAGTGTGAGTGTATTACTTTCAATAGTAACAGTTGCTGGTGCCTTGAGGGTCGGGGTCGTGGAAAGTTGCTGGATTGTTCCTGCTTCAAATATGTAAGCGGAACCAGCGTTATTTACATCATCAGCATGTTCATAATAAGCCCCGACGATAGCGGTGGTGCCGCTGATAGCCACCGAGTTGCCGAAATTGTCACCTGCCGCTTTATCATCTGCTTTGATTTTCCGTGATTCTGTAGCGTTCCACCCTGATTCACCGCGTTCAAAGATGTAAGCGGCACCGGACTCGGAGCCACCGGTGTCTTCAAAATGAGCCCCGACGATAGCGGTGGTGCCGCTAATAGCCACCGACTTGCCGAAGAAGTCATTTGTCACTGGAACACCTGCTTGGATTTTCTGGGACAGTGTCCAATTGGAACCATCTTTTTCAAAAATGTAAGCAGAACCGGCGTTGGGACCATCAAGATAAGCCCCGACGATGGCTGTGGTGCCACTGATCGCCACCGAAATGCCGAATCTGTCATCGTTTTCCTCACTAATTCTCTGTGTTTCCGTAGCATTCCAACCGGATTCACCGCGTTCAAAGATGTAAGCAGCACCTTCATTATGAGCCCCGACGATAGCGGTGGTGCCGCTGATCGCCACCGAAATGCCGAATTGCGCATTCCCGATACTAACACTTGCCATGATTTTCTGTGTGTCTGTTCTATATGTTGGTTCTCCGACAACTTCATTCCCCCATGTCCCCCCAACTTTTTCAAAGATGTAAGCAGCACCAATACTTACCCCTTCCCTCAACGCCCCGACGATAGCTGTGGTGCCGCTGATCGCCACCGAACTGCCGAATCGGTCATCTGCCGCTTTATCACTTGCTTGGATTTTTTGTGTTTCTGTTCTATATGTTGGTTCTCCGGAAACTTCATTCCCCCATGTCCCATCAACTTTTTCAAAGATGTAAGCTGCACCGGCATTGTTGGCACCGGTGTCTTCAAAGTAAGCCCCGACGATAGCGGTGGTGCCGCTGATCGCCACAGAGTAGCCGAATTCGGCACTCACACTTGCCGCTTTATCACTTGCTTGGATTTTCGCGACTTGTGTCCAAGTGGATCCAACGTATTCAAAAATATAAGCTGCACCGGCTTTGTTGGCACCGGTGTCTTCCTCCGAAGCCCCGACGATAGCATAATTTCCGTCAATCGCCACCGAGTAGCCGAACTTATCATTTGGCTCTTTATCACCTGCTAGGATTTTCTGTTGGGTATTTGAAGCCCAATTGACAACATCGACCATTTCATAGAACTCACCAGGGAAATCTGGTAGCTCTGGTTCAGGTTCGGGTTCAGGTTCAGGTTCAGGAGCAGATTCTATTGATCCAGTTATAGAATATTTCATCTCAGTTGCGCCGCCACCGGTGTTGTAGAGAAGAACTGAATACGTTCCTGGGCTAAGAGAAGTACCTTTGAGAATATCAAAACTTCCACCTGTTCCTGTTACACCGGTATTGTTAAATGTTCCGCTTACCAAATCTACTCCATTATCAAGATCAACTGCCGGTCCTGACTGAATCTTGTAGGATATAAGTTCTGAACCGTAATCTTCTGTAGGTGTTACAATCATTTCATTTATATTGGCGCTTAATGTTGAATTCCATGGTTGAGTTGCGGGTATCGTAAATTTAATATGATCATATTTGTCAGAATCTAGCTTGCGTAGTGTATTCTGTAAAAATATGTTTTCATTTGAATTATTCACAATAATTTCCTCGGCGTCTTCAAGAACGAATGCTGACATTGCCATTGGTGTTTTTATTGCTCCAAGACCACCCTTATTATTAGAAACTTCACTTATAGCTCCAACCAATAAAAAGTCATCGGATAACGCAATACCCTTTCCGTATGATGTGCCGAATGAACTATCTCTAACTGCTGTAACATAACTCCAATTATTGGCAGAATTACGTTTAAACATTTGAACATGCGTTGCTGCGACACTAGTACCACCTGATCCTACAGCCAAAATATTTCCTTTAACTTGCATATACGCACCAAAACTGGTGGAATCTACGCGTACTGATGCAGCATCATTTTCAGCGCTGGTAGCACCATGATAAGGAGTTGTAAGTTTTGTAGAATTCCATACATCATCTGTGTTTCCTTTTTCCAATATATATACGTTACTATAAGCTGCGTCTGGACAACCAACAGCAATCAGTGTTCCGTCCATTGAAACCTTTTCACCGTAATCTGTATCACCATCTCCATTTGGTCCATCGACTACTTTAATAACTCCCCATGTTGAACCATCATACTTGTAAATATGAACTCGACCTTGGCTACTATTATATTCGCCTTCGCCAATAGCCATATAATCACCACTAACACTAATAGATCTTCCAAATTGTGTTGTAGTATTTTCTCCAGCACCGGGAACAATTACTTGCTCTGTAATTGAGCCTAACCAATCTGTGCTACCAGCACCACGTGTATACATATAAACCCTTGAAAGACTACCAGCCTCTTGACTAATAGCAATGTGACGTCCGCTTATGGATAATCCACGACGACCAAATTCTCCTGTAGTACCAGAAGCTGTTGGTCGAGTAAAAGTTGTATGTAATGACCAAACATGACTTTCATCTTTTTTGTAAATATGTACCTTACCACCACTAACATTCCAATCAGCTACTAATGCAAAATTACCGTCTATGGCATTGTTTCCAAGACTATAATTACCATCTGGTGAATCTACTTTTTGAAAACTCCAAGAACTATCGTAACGAGCAAAATATACACTACCACCATCATTCCAAGCACCAATTACAGCATCCTTACCACTCATTGTTATCTTTCCTCCGAATTTATCAAACGTAGCAGCTTGTGCGGTTAAGTCACTTGATAAATCAAAGTAATCAGAACTGGTAAGTGCTACTGACCAATCTGGAACAGAAGTCTGTGGAAGAGCGCCTGGGTAATCAGGCATCTCGGGCTCAGGTTCAGGTTCAGGTTCAGGTTCAGGTTCAGGCTCTTCATAAGCACCACTAACTAAACTGTATGTAATCTTTGTGTCAGTATCTGTTGTATTATAAAACAACATGACAATATCTTTATTTTGTGCTGTATTATTGTAATAACCTCCCGGCATAATATCCTTTCCTGGAACATCTGAGTCAATAACAGTACCTGAAAATAAATCACTTTCACTCATATCGAATTCACTCGCAAGCTGAATTCTATAGTTGAGAGTCTTTCCACTCAATTGGGTTACTGTATCAACTAACAATGAAGGGATTTTATAATTTGGTTCAACAGTAACCTTTACGTAATCATAAGAATCATGAACGTCACCAACCTTCATCAACGGATCATTCAACGTATCTTGAATAGTTATTAATTTTGTTGTACCATCTGCTTGAACCAACGCTGGAGGATGAGTAGCGTTATTGAATAATACACCTGTTGTTTGTTGTTCTTGTCTTGGTGCGAATGTGTGGACGGAACCACGATTTGCAAAATCAGCAACTCTTGGACTTGTTCCTGTGAATGTAGTTCCTGTAGCTGCACCACAAATAACATGATTATCAATAACGAATATACTTCTACCAAATTTAGCATTTTTTATAGGATTATCCATTTCAAGATAGTTCTGATATTCCCACAAATTATTGGCAGAATTCTTTTTGAAAACATAAATACGACCTGAAAATTGATTATCACTAAAAGATTGGTCATATTGTGGGGCGCCAATAGCAAGCGTATTTTCACTACCAGAAATAACTTGACCAAACTTTGCATTTGTAAATTGAGGACCGAAAGGCAGCGGATTGGAATTGATATAAGTATTATATTCTGAATCAGGAATACAATTATCTGGTCTTATTAATTGAACTGGTTCCCAATCAGTTCCATTTAATCTATAAACATAAGCACATCCTGAAGTAGTAGCACCTAAATACGAGGTTCTACCAAGAATACTTTTGGTACCATGTTGACTTACTATTAAATCATCTCCGATAAATGTTGTACAAACACCAAAAAATTCATTATTTCTAAAATCATTTGTAGTAAAATCTGAACCTGACAAACTATAAGAGCTGTCAATTGACAAAAAATTACTATAAATATCCATACAATTCAAAGTTTGATGAAATGCCCAAAAATCGCTTCCATCATTTTTGTAAATATATACTTTACCTGTGTTTGGATTTCCTCCTACATTTGCCGCTCCCCATCCAACAACAATATAGTTATCATTCATAGATATAGTTCCCGACTGAAGGGATCGTGATCCAAACGAAGTACTAGCGCTTGTATCATAATTGGACTTTGTAAAAGTTGATTGTGGAGTAGTTTGTGGCCAAAGTGTTTGTGATATTGTCCATGTATCTGCTCCAGAATCTTTCTTATATATTACTCCACCTCCTCTATATGAATTACCTAAATTACTATTAGTAGTATCACCAGGCATCACACGACCACCCAGACATACTACGTAATCTCCATGAACTGTAAGTGATTCTCCCCAGTATTGATTTGGTACATCACTGGCACGTATCGTTAAATTTTTTGAAGTATCTAAAGTATTACTGTCAATTTCCACATGTCGTAATGTTTTATACCATACAAAATTATCATATTTATCGGTTGATGAGTTATATTTATATATAAAAAGACTACCTCCACTTTTATATTGGGGTGCTTCTGCTGTATAAGTTCCGAGACTAGTGTAAGGTGCTGTTGTATAAAGATAATTTTCGGTTATGTGAACACAATAACCAAAACGAGGATCATTATCATTTGTTCCATATAGACCGTTATTTGCTTCATCATTTATTGTTTGAATTTGTGACCATGTTTGAGATGAGGTGTCATATTTATATACAAGTACAGCACCTTTTACTGTAGCGTCACTAGCACTGATGTGTTCTTTAGGAGATCCAACCGCCATGTAATTTCCATATACGGAAATACTTGTAGCAAATTTAGCATCATCATTAGGATCCTCAGTTGCTGTGGTTGAACCATCTAAAGAAGATGGAACAATTGTGTCCCAATGAGTTATCGTAGTTGATTCAAGACCACTTGGATTACCCAAATCCTCAGTAAGTTCTACTAATGAAAGTGTATTGTCACTTGCTGTAAGTGTCTTGGATGTTACACCAAAGACATCAGCGTTGAGACCAGACAATACAATGTCTCCACCGGTGGTATCAAATGTGATTTTATCGGGCTCTGTAGAACCTGTAAATGTTGCTGAAACAGAAAGGTCAGTTTCAATTTGATGAATAAGTTTATGTGTAAATATGGAACCAGCTGATACTGTTGTTGTAGAACCTCCACCCTTAGCGATGATCATTTCACTTGGAATAGTAACATACTTGAAATAAAGTTTGTTTTTGGATGCGTTAAGGGTCACGCTTCTTGTTGCTGTAAATTTCGGCAATAATTCTCCAGGGAATTCTGTTTCATCGAATATTGATACAGGAATACCAGAAAGGTCCAAAGTTGTGCTACCAGTTACATCATCAAAACTGACGAAACCGCGAATATTATTATTACTATCAGTTTCTTCACTATATGTTATAGTGGTGCTCAAATCTGTATTCAATTTGGATACAAAGTTATCAACGGTGAATAGTTCATTAAGACTTGAAAACGCAGATGTCGCACTTCCAGCAGTAAGTGTAAACGTAGAAAATATTTCAACATTTTCAATAGACTTAGTAATAGAACCAATCAACTTGTAGTAAAGTTGTTGTGTAAATCCAGAGTCGTTATATAATAATATTGAATATTCGGTTCCTGAAGTACCACCAGTAAGTGGTGTTGAACCAAGAATATTATAAGGTGTTCCTGTAGTTCCATTAAATGAACCAGAAATAAGGTCACCGGCTGTTGTATCAATAGAACTTGCTGCTTGAATTCTATAATTTACTGTTTCTGTTCCTGTTATTTCTGTTAGATTTAACTCAGTAAGTGTTTTATCCGCAATAACAGTTAACTTAATATGGTCATATTTATCTAAACTTCCATCAGCATTTGCAGTAGCACCTATTGTGTTTTCAATAGTATATATGTAATTTTTAAATGGTATAACAGAAGGAGCGTCAAGAACATCATTTGTCTTTCCAGAGTAATCAACACCATCCTCACGCAAAGTAATAAGAGGAAGTGTATTGTCACTTGCTGTAAGTGTCTTGGATGTTACACCGAATAATATTTCATTTAGACCAGTTAGTGATATATCTCCACCTGTTACATCAAATGACAATAAATCAGGGTTTTCTTGACCAGTATATGTAATAGTTTTACTCAAATCTGTTTGAATTTTATTAACAAACTCATTCACAAATATTGAACCTGTGTTATGGATAGAAGTATTTGTTCCGTCGCCTATTGTCATAGTTGATGGTATAGTAAAACTCTTAAAATAAATCTTATTTGCGGTTGGTGTTAATGTTACACTTCTATGTCCAGCAGTAAATTTAGGACCAAGTGTGTATCTAAGTTCTGTTTCATCAAATATGGAAAGAGGAAGACCAGATATTTCAAGTGTGGTTGTAACACCATCAAACGAAAGATAACCGCGTGTGTCTCCATTTGAATCTGTATCTTCTCCATAAGTTATTGTTGTAGATAGGTCTGTTTGTAATTTTGAAACGAACGCATCTTTTGTTGTTGTAGTTGCCGATGAAAAAATTGATGTATTTGAGTTACCTACGTTTGTAATTGTAAAACCTTCGAACATGTAAATAGATTTTATTAATTCAAGAGTTCCTTCCAATTCATAGTAAATATCGGTATCGGACGCACTTGAAGCTATCAAACCAATTGAATATGTGTTTCCTGCTGTTAGAATAATATCATCCAAAAGATCACCGGAAACATTTGATGAACTTATTGTTCCCGATGAAATACTTGATGTTGAACCGCTTGGATCATTATCAGTTCCTGTTTGAATCATATAAGTTACGGTTTCTCCTGCGTCAGCGGTGAACGTTTTTAGTTTTAACTTATTCATATTTCCTTCACTCGGTATCGTAAATGATATAACATCGTTAGGGTCATCGCTATAACTTGGACCACGTAAATAATTTTTTATTTCTAATTTTTCATTAGCGAATGAAACGGTTGTTCCTGTGGTAGGACCTCCTGATAAAAGATAAGCATCAGTATCCAAAGCAAGCTTGTTACCACGTTGAACCTCTGTTGCGGCTTGTCCTCCGAATATTAAGCCTGGTCCCTGCGCCTGTGCGAATTTATATAGATTTGAACCAAACCCCCTCACCGAGGATGCCATGTTATTTCCAATAGTTTTATGAAGAGATGCGTTATCAGGATTAGAAATGGTTGGAGGTGTAATATTAGCCGTGATAACAGAAGATAATCCTTTCTGCAATAGACATCCTTCAAAACGATTGTTATCAGCGGTCCAATAAATAGTTCCTCCAATTGTAGGAAATATTCCTTGTATATTTGTATCAGTAATACCAATTTGACCTCTTAAATCTAATAATCTGGGAGAATAATCGTTGTTTGTTGTAGAAGGTTCAATATATTTATAACTATTAGGAAAACCCAAAGAGTCTGTTGAAAACACTCCACCTGGTTTGGAATATTCAGCTTTAGAAGTGATTTTAATAACTGTACCATCATTTTTCAAGGCGATTATTTCAGTAAAATTATCTTTTTCATCTGTATCTACAGTTGTATCTTCATCACTTATAATAAAAGAAACTGAAACATCCTTTATATCAGTTAAAATCTCATCCATAACGTTCTTTTTAACCTCATAATAGTAACCGGATGTATCATTTGCCATGTATTTAGTTTTACTTATTGCGCGTATTGCAAAGTGTGAAAATGAAGGCACGTAACTGGAGTCGTGCATCTCCGTTATGGCAATAGCAAACTGTTTTCCAAGTAATGCTTTTTTTCGGTTTGTTTCTGATAACATAAAAATATCATCACTTGGCCAATCTGCTTCTGTTGCTAATTCAAATGTTTCAGCTAATAACCAATTTCTACCATAAAGTGTGGTTGGAGTGTTCGAATTATTTCCATTTTCATCTAAATAATATAATGTTGCTTTTTTAAATGGCTTAGATGTGTTACCATCAATACCAACTCTTCTAACTAACTTAAACCCTTTTAGAACAAGTTGATTATTTCCATAACATGATGCCATAACAAATGCACCAAGATCTCCAGCTGCCGGAAACCCTGTCAAAGATGATAAATCATTTGTAGAACATGTCACACCGGTTGTGGTATTATCTGTAAATAATGATACTGGATTATTATTTGGGTATGATGTTGCTGTATTATCATTAAAACTAGCGGTGGAGTTTTCTCCATAAGTAAATAATATTGGACTTGCAGATAAATTTATAGGCTGGTCTAATCCAACTATATCAAAAAATCCGTACTGAGCCCAAATAGCTGAAAATATCTCATGAGCACTATCGGGTAACGATGTATTTTTTTCTGTATTGTCATCCGTATCATAATAGCGCGTTGGGGTTGTAGTAACGGAATTATCTATATATTTTATATAATTATATCCGTTATTAGGCGGAAATCTGTTATAATTTTGAGGAACTCTTGGAAAAAAATTTCCTTTACTTTCGTCAAGTTCGTCTGATGAAATATTTGTGATAACTGTATCGAGTAATCCTGTTCCCGATGTTATTCGTTTATTTGAAAAGATTGATGTTTGTGGCGTAATAGAGTGATTACCAGCAAATCTATATATCGTTATAGCAGATTTGGACGACATACTATCATGTATGTAAGTTCCTTCTGTTTCTTCTTTATCATCTGTGTCAGGTGAACTATATAAAGCTACATTACCAATACCACATCTCAGAGAACCACATGATTTTAATGTGCCATCTGTGTATAATACATGAATTGAAAAATCACCACATGTAACCTTTTTAACGGTTTTTGTATTATTACCAGAATCCATTCGTGTCATACCTAAAAATTCATCGGAAAAGGTAGCATTATTTTTTATTCGTTGTCCATTAATATAACCTCCTTGAACATTAATACGACCATCATTTAAATAGAATATGATAAATTTGTATTGACTTTCTATTCTTGAAATAAGAGAATTCGGTTCTTTAATAGCTGCTGGAAGTTCTGAATAATATCCACAACCACCATTCGCATTACCCCATAAAATAATCTCACCGGCATTACTTTCACATACAAATCCACCAGAAACAGGAGTAACATTCTTAAATTGTGTATTTTTTATTTCGGCTACCTTTGTTCTTGATAAACCAACAGAACCCGCGGGATAACTGAAATAACCACCATATTGTAAATGACCCCAAGTATGAATAAATCCCGAAGTATCAATAATAGTCCACGAACAATTTCCGGTTGTCCCTGTATTACCAGAACGGAAAATTTTTGAAACTCTTGTTAATGCGGTCTCATCTTCTATTTTTACAACAGGGTCTTGTTTGTAATATAAAGTACCGCTGAAAGTATAGTCATCTCCCCACCCCTCAGTTGAACTTATAAAATAGTCTGTGAGTGTTCCATCTACACCGTTGACGTAATCAGCTGGTTGTAACGTATACGTTGAACCAAGTGTTGGGTTCATCGCCGAGACGTATTTTGTTACTTGCTCATCACTATGGTTATTATATGTGTGTTTCATCTCCAACCCCATGATAAAAAATGTATTATCATTAAAAATACCATATATGTATGCGTGACTAACAGAAATTTCTCTTAATTCATCTTGTTCTGTTCCTATTTTCGGAAAAAGTATTTTATTGTTTGATGAATCCCACCAATTTCTCTTATCTCCTGAACCTGTTCCAGTTGCTGTTGCGGGACAATTATATCCTCTTCCTTCTTTTATGCAGTAGTTCAAATAATTCTCATTATTACTTTGATTATAATTCTGGGATGAAAGGTTAGAATTTTTATTAGAACCCCATACTTCAATATCACCATTTAAATATTCTATTAAAAAAAAGTTGTATCCAGGATAAACATTCTTGACGTTGTCTGCTGTCTGTATTGCCTGTGTGTAATCATCATTTGGATTTTTAACACCACCACAATATCTAAAACCCCATGTATAAATTTTTTTATCAAATGTATGTGCACACCATGCTTTTCCTGAACTATATACATGTTCAACTTTTGAGTATCCATTATCAGTAATATCGGTTGTTAATCTTTTCTCAATATCAATATTATTGTTCACAGAATAACCAGTATGATATCCAGCATATTTGTAATCGTTGTTCTCACTAACATCACAATTGTCACTTGAATAAAGAGTGCCGAAATTATCACTTTCATTATTTTCTCCAAATAAGAAATTTACCTGTCCATTATAAAGAATACATGTATGTGAATTTGGGAAGTTATCGTTTTCCTTTGTATTTTTACTTGAACCACCATTCATTTTTTGATTGGGGTGGGTGTTAATAGTTGCGTTGTAGAAATCATTCACATTTTTTGAACTACCAATTCTTGCAGGTATCACAATAGGATCTGATTTATGTGTCAAATCATATGATTTGTAAGTTGGAATCCCATTATAACTTAATACAGCAGTAAATTGGTTAGTTCCTGTAAGTTGAATTTCAACTTTCGAACAATTAAATTCGGTATCAACGCGCTGAATAAAAAGAACATAATACTGAAATTTTTTATCATGAGCAAAAACCTTTATATCATCCCAATTTCGTCCAACTGCTTCATATGTGTCATCCTTGTCTGTTTCTAATTTTTCATACGTAGAATCATCTGAAGAACCATAAAGAGCAACTTTACGCGCACCCATCCCATCTTTCATCATACCTAATCGAATAATAGATAATTCATGTGAGTTACTATCAAATATTTTTATATTATTACCATTTGTTGAATTAATTGTTTTGAATTTTATATACTCACCTTTTACATCTGTTAAGTTTCCAACAGTATGTGTTACATCAACAAGAGTATTATCGCTCGCTCCCACTGGAACAATTTTCCAAAAACCATCTGCGTCACTTGTATTATCATATACGTAACTTTGTCCAGAAGTATATCCACCACCATATGTTGGTGTTAATTCTGATGTCGGTAAAAAAAGTTTATGAAGTTCAGTTTTATTAGATGCATCATTTTTACTTACTGTAAACTCTATATTTTCAAAACCTTGTGTATTATCAAATTTAAGAGTATTATCATTATTTGAATATGTGGATGCAACATATTGATAAGACTTAGTAAATGGAGGCCAATAAACTTTGCTATATGTTATGTTTTCCATAGTATTATCAGAAAAAATTTTATATATTTCTATATCTCTTGCATCTGTGTAACGTTCTGTTCTCCAGTTACGAATATTATCATCAGAACTAAATAATCTTTTAGGAACTAAAATTGCTTTACCACTACCACTTTTAAAATGATTTTGATCACCACCTAAATTACCTAATTGTGATGTTCTAAATTTACATTCTTTTACTGTTCCATCTCCATCATTAAGATTAATTTGCCCACTAATTCTATCCTTTGAGGTATCACCATTATGATGTTTATTCATAATTTTTAATAAATCAGTTAAAATAACAGCATCTGTTTCATCAAAAAGATTAGAACCTTGTTTTATGTGATCAGCACCTCCGTTTGATGAATTTTTATCATTATATTTAGTAGTTAGAGCATCAGTAAAACCAGAACCATTTGTAATTTCAGTATCAGTTATGTAAAACTTTGGTTGATCATTAGCATCGTCATTAACATTTTTAACATAGTACCCAAGATGTTCAGAACTCAATACACCACCATATTTATCAATATTATCACTAAAAAAAGATTGTTTCAAGTCAGCACCTGTGGAATCCAAAATGTAACTTCCACCTTTTTCCACGCTACCCACCTTTCCTGATGTTGCGTGAATGATAGTGCCTACTTGTTCCTCAAGGCGGTTTAATACATACACCCAATCGGGGTCAGAGCATAGCTCGCACATAACAAAATAAAATGCGCGGGTGTTGTATTCCTCCACCAAATGTTTCATGAAGTCTTTAATATCACACCAAGAATCTAAATTTTCATCGGTAGCATTTACATTCTTCAGGGTGCTTGTTTGTGACTGTTGTGCGACAAAAGAATAACTGTCGCCAAAATAACCATGTGAAGCAAATCCCACTTCTGTAAAAACCGCTGTGTTCAACTTTTTCACCTTCTCTTTAAGTGTAACAAAGGTGTCGCTGGTGTAATCCAGCAGTAACGCTTGAACGCCGGGGGCGTTCGACGCACACAGAACGTGTGCGTCCTCAACACGGTTGTCAACCAAAAGGAGACGCTGCGTCATTATATATATAATCAACAAAAAATAGCAAATTTTAATGTATTTTAATTAATTTACAAGATATTCAATCACAAATTATTTATATTTTACTAAATAATTTGTTTCTAAAGATTTTTAATATTTATTTTGTTATATCTAACAGCATTTTGTATATTTGCTATTAACACGATAATTTGTATTACGGGCACGACGAAGAGCTGTTCGTCTAACTTGAAATACAATTGACTCTTTCTCAACTCCTCCCACACTATTATTAAGTTTCCCCTTTTTAATGGCATCTCTCTTCCTTTCATCTGTGAACATACTGGCATCTTTATTAGGAAGCTTTTTAATTCCCTTGCCTACACCAGAAAGATCAACTATAACAAATGATTTCACTTCTCCATCAGCAGTAATTTCAAGAGTAATATTTTCAACAGTAGATGTTTCTACGGCGTTTAAAAATTCAGTACTTTCAAATATAGCTTTTAGAGATATATAAAGTTCTGAATTTGTTGATAGAATATCATCCTTTACAGATTGTGGTGCTGTGCTATTAGGGTCATTAATAATATCATTTAAAATATCCAAACATTTGTTTGATATAATTTGAGGAGTAATAGGTGAGTTGTCACCTGCTGTTAATTCAAAAAAAGATTCAACTTGGTTAGCAAATGTTGTATTTGATATATCAATATTTTGAACTTTAATAACTACTTTTACTGATCCACTTACTAAATAAATAACAACATTATTACGTGAAAGAACAACACCAGATTTAGCTGCTTCTTCAATATATGCGTCAGCATATGCTTCTTTTAAAACATACTTTTCACCTTCACTCATATTATCTAATGATTTTGAAAGAAGATTACTTAAGTTTGGTATATCAACCTCGAGACCTGATGCGCTTATTTTTGAAAGAGCTATGAATACTTGACTTGTTGATGGAATATCATTTAAATCAATACCAACCATTGCTGTTCCATATTGTGTTGATAATGTAGTAATTTCTTGTTTCACAGCAGAAGAAAGATCGGGCGAATTATTTACACTAACAATAGCGTTTTGAATACTTTCTAATAAAGTCGCATTTGATGAAGGTATATCATTTATTTTAAAATCAACATTTACTCCACCACTTCCGTCGTCACTTAAAATAATTTCTATTGTAGCATTTTGAAGGTCTGTTTCAGTAACCCCAATTACACTTGATGCTATTTGTTTTATGTAAGCATTACGATATGAATGTTCAAGAACTGTTTTTTCATCTGTTGTTAATACAGCATAATTAGTATTTTCAATAGTATTTGTTGTTTTTGTTACTACTGCTTCGTAATTAATTTCTGCTGGATTCATAGGAATGGATAATGTAACAGTTGATTGAATTGTAATTGTAGATGATGTATCTTGAACAATAGCAGGTATAGTTAGAGGTGTAAGTTGATAATTTGGTTGAACCCTGTATGCTGTAAAAATGTTTTCAAATGAAACCTCTGTATTCATAATCGCTGATTGTAGATCAGCATCTTCAATATAATTAGCATTAGATGAATCGCTTATTATTGCTAATACACGTGATCTTATAAGTGATTTTCTTGTTTCTAAAATATCCCTTATAGGGACTACATTATTTTCCATATTCAGTAAATTAAAAATTTCACCCTTTACTTTGAATTCTGACATATATATATTAGTTCATAAATAAAATATGATAAATATATTAATAATGGGTGCCGGTATAGTTCCTGTTAGTTTAAAAGATGATAAACTTGTATTTTTATTTGGTAAAGAAAATAAATATAATGATACACCAGGTTACTCAGATTTTGGGGGAGGAAAAGAAAAAAACGAAACAAATTTTCAAACAGCTATTCGAGAAGGGTCTGAAGAACTTATGGGATTTATTGGAAATAAAAATAAAATCAAAATGTTTCTTAAAAAAGGAAAACTAAGTATTATTGAAAATAACTATGAAATGTTTCTATTTTATTACCCATATGATGAGATGCTTCCTTATTATTTTAATAATGCTATGTCTTATCTTGAAGGATTTCTTCCTGAAAAAGAAATACAAACAAGAACCTGTTTTGAAAAATCATCTATAAAATGGATGACTATAGAACAGTTAAAAAAAGACCGTTCAAAATTTAGACATTTTCTTAAACGTCATATTGATAATATAAAAAAAAATGAACAACAAATAATATCATTTGTTACAAATCAAAAAAAACTATGTAATTAAAAATCATTCTATCTATTTTGTTGTTCATTTTTTTTATCAACATCTGTTCTTTGATAAAGTGTTTCACATAAAAAACTAAATGACCAATCATTACCATTTAAATTCATTACATTTCCTTTGTCGTCAAGTATTTTTACATGAAGACGAGTTATATTAACAGGTCCAAAATATACTCTTTCTCCTGATTGTAATGAACCACCGAATTCAATAATAGGTTCACCAACAGGTAATCCATTCTTTTTTATAGGTATCATTGTAAATATATTTGTAGTTGTTGGTGCTGTTACATATTCATATACACTATTTTTTGCTTTTCTTTCAAAAACTTTATTTAAAGCAAACCTCTGTTGATTTGTCATTTTTCTTGGGTTTTCTTGACGTGCTATTAATTGACCATTAGGACCGGTTATTATATCTAGGTCTCTTGAAAATGCGGAAAAAGGTTCTTTTATTTCATTAGGCATGTCACTCATGTTCACCAAACTATTATTTAATCTATTTGAATTGAATTCATCTAAGTATATATATACATACTTTGTTCCATACAAATCAGCAACAGCCTCAGCTGTAATAACCATTTTATTTGTATAGCTACTTTCACGAAATCCAATTATCCATCCCATAGTTTGATTCTTTTTTTTGTCACTTAATCCAGAATAACCAAAAAATATTATTTCATGATTATCATCCATATTAATTCTCAGTTTTCCACTTTGTTTTATAAATACAAATGTAACAGTTTGAATTCCAGCGTCTACTATTTTATTATTTATTTCAATACAAAGTTCTTCCAGAGTTGCATAATTTCCTGATTCAATCTCTATTTTAACATTATCAATATAAAATATATTGCTTTGTATCTCACTGTCAAATACATACCATGAATAAGGTATTTGTGCGGAATAACAACGAAGTGATAAAACATTAGAAAGTGGTTCTGATAAATCGATTATAAAATCTCCTGATTTTTTATATTCATCTTCAACAACAAACTGTCTATACTGACTATCTATGTTAACAATTCGTGTTACTATGTCTTTCATGTGTGGGTTTAGTATTCCCTTAACTATGTTTTCTGTTCTTATTTGTGGAACATCTATATTTTTATCACGCATTTCATTATGCTTATTTTCTAAAAAAACTTCATTCTCATCTACGTTCCATAGTGTTGAATTATCATTATTTGTAATAACATTTTTATCACTATAATTCTGCCCCTCTAATTCTATACTATCATCATCATCTTCACGTTCATTTTCAATATAGAAAACAAGTGTATCTCTTATATTTTCAAAAAATTCTATCATATTTTTTTGTTTTGTATCAGTAATAAATGTGTTTTTTTCAAATTCATTTATATAATCATTTACAATATCTATAACTTCGTTTGTGGAGGATTTTTGTTCATCAAGAGTAAGAAGATCAAACAAATCTGTAATCATATAATTTTCTATATTTGTATCCACGTCCATATAAAAATATAAATATGTTATTTTATTGTTATTTATTTAAATAAAATTTAAATTTTATTTAACTATCGTTTTTTTTTATTATTTTTTTAATAATACTATATTTTTATTTTTATTTTCACGATTACGAAACATTTTTTTTATATATAACGGAACATCAAGTATATTACGACATTTTATAAACATAATGTCATTTATTTTACTCATACCTTGACCTCTTTTTATATGAGTCTTTCCTTTAAAACATATAGATTCTAAAAATAAAATTACTTCCTTTTCATAATCTGTCATATCTTCTACTGGTATTCTTTTACATCCATAATAAGAATATCTGTTATAATTGTTATCACTATATATTTTATGTTTATGTGTTCCTTTTATTCTATTTTTAACAATAGATAATCCTAATATTTTGTTTGTTGAATTGTTCATCTCTACAACTATTATATCAGAATTATATGAAACATTTTTTGATATCATTATTGGTGTATTATATATTATTTTTTTTACATTCTCATCATATCGTTTTCTACAATATTCAACATTTTCATTCCATGTGTCATGTGTAAAACGTGTAACATAAATATCCGTCATTTTTAAAATATCAATTATTTATCTCTGTTTCAATTTTATCAGTATTTTTATTGTCAAAAAAATCAAAATTATTATATTTTGATTTAAAATACTTTTCAAATATACTATCACCGTCTAAATCTATAAAACGTTCATCGTCTAATTTCATCAACGAAATAATATATTCTTTATCAAATACTATATTTATTCCACTATTCTTCATATTTACCACATTAGGTATAAAATCAAATACATACTTTTCTAGATATTTCATTCTATATCTTGTTGTCTCCATAAGAAAATTTACAATATTCGAAGATAAAAAATCAAATACCAATTTAAATTCAACATCATTTAACCCAGACAAAACATAATTATCACGCTTACTTATACCATATTCACCATTACAATCCATATATGGAAAACCATACATCTTATGTGAAAGTATTATCTTTTTTTCCCCATAAAATGGACATGGATTATTACTGTATCCTATTTTTAAATAGGGTTCCGTCTTGTTAAGCAAACACGTTTCTACATTTTTAAATTTAAATGTTTTTGTTTTTTCTTTAGATACTCTTATTTTTTTAGAAATAACATTCGTTTTTTTTACATGACTTGATATAGAACCATATATATCACACAAATCATACATATATGATACAATATTTACACCTATCAAAGGCATATGGCGATTAAACTTTGTATCATATTCTATAAAATCCTTCTTTAATTTATCATAAATATTAACTATCCCATTTCCTGCCATCTTTTTTAAAACTAATATACACGTAGGTGTTTGACAATTACCTGAAAATATTTTATTTGATTCTGTATTAGTATAAGGTATAATATATTCTATTTTATATTTTATCAAATCCTTATAAACAATATGATTATTTTTCATCCAAATACTTGGAATAATATAACAAAGTGTTCCACCTGGTTTCAATATTTCAAGAGATTTATAAAGGAAATTTATCCAAAGTGTTTGCCCATCATTCATTTTACTTTGAGATTTATTTGTAGGAACCTTCTTTAGTCCATTACTATTATATGGCGGATTTCCAATAATAACATCATATGTTCCATTATCATAATTTAAAAAATCCTCAATATAAACATTTTCAAACTTTTCACATAAATCACTCTTAAAATCACTATTTATTTCAACAAGATCTATATTTTTACTATTACCTATTCGCTTTTTTAAGCACTCAGAAAATATACCTCTACCTGCTCCTGTATCAAGCCAATTAAACGATTCATCCTTAAATAATCTATTATCAATTAAATCTAACATTCTTTCTACTAAATCATTCGGTGTTTCAACTAATCCATATAATTCTTTATAATTCATGTAATCATACATCATTATAAAAATAATAATTAAATGCAAAAAATCATACTATAGATATTTGTAATATATTACTTTTTTCCACACGATGAACATCCTGTCCTAAGCCCAGCGAGTCTTCCTAACATATTACCCATATTATTTCTATCAAAATTACCTTTTTTTATAACGTTACTTGAAACACCCGTTCCAAAAAGTGATGGATTTTTTGAAGCATAAGTATTTATTATATTACTACTCATACTTTGACTATTGGTATTTTTTATATTTGTAGTAGTTTTTGATTCTGAGTATTCTACTTTTATTTTTTTACCACCAGAACTATAAAATTTCATATTCATCATAATATATTTATCTCAAGAAATAAATTATTATTGTTTCACATATTATTAATGATAAAAATTATCATCATTTCCTACATATTCAACTACATTTGTATCCGGGCACATCTTATCTGATAAAAATTGACCCCTCACTCGCATATTATGACGATAATACGAATTATGCTTAATATCAACACCATCTCCTTTACCACTTTGAGCACCAGGTCTATGTGCCGTAAGAGTTCGCTTAACAGAATTACCGTGAGATGGAATATCAAGTGTTGTGGATGAAGATAAAACACGGTCACTCGCATTATTCACACGATTACACACACTCGCACACACACACACACTTTTTGTAACCCTGTTTTGGGTAGATTCTGATGATGACAACACCTTCTTATTTGGGTCAACACCATTATAACAACCTATTTTAGAACTTAACACAGGAGTTGTTGCCTTTACTTGTAAATTATCATAATGACTATCACACTGGAAATACTTAGAAAATTTACCAAACATATGGGTCAGTTCCTTTTTCTCTTCCGCATTTTCCGGACACATTCTATATTTAGTTACTTTGTTGTTATAAAAACTCATACATTATAGTCACATTTAATTTTAATCTTATTAAAGTTCATTATTTACTATTAAATAATGAATAAAAAAATAAATAAAGTATCAAGGTACTATAATGAACAAAACTTATTACGCCGAAGGATCCGTATATGCTATAGATAATGGAAATCATGTTAAAAAAGATTCTTATAAATTATATTCACCCGATGGAAAAAAACTAAATATTAACATCGATTTAAGTGGAGAAAAAATGTTCGTGAGAAACGCTAATATAAAAGATATTGTTACAAAAACTCAATTAGGTCAAATTATTCCAAAACGTTCGAAAAATCCCACATTACTTAATTCTCTTGAAACACTTGTTGAAGAAAATCAAAATAATAATACTACACACAATACACCAAACAACGAAAGCAAACCTATTTTTAATAAAAAAACAAAAAAAACAAAAAAAACAATAAAATTACAAAAAAAAGCAAAAAAAAGTCCAAAGAAGAAAAAAACAACACAAGAACCAACCGTTTCTAAAAATAAAAACAAAGAAAAAATTAAAACAACTAAATCTAAAAGTATTAAAAAAATTAAAAATCATAAAAAAACACCACGAAACCAAAAAAAATCACAGTTAAAAGCAATCAACAGGACTGCTGTTAGTGCTCCTCCTTTAACAAAGGCATTATCTAATTCTTTTATAACCGATAAAATGCTTTAATTTAATAACATGAAATATATCTATTTAATCATATTAAGATAATTTGAATATGATATTATCATACTATCATCTTTTGATGTATTATTAATTTTAGTATAAGCATTTTTAAATTCATTTTCACAACTAAATACTTTTTTTTCTAGTTTATTTCTCTTTTTATGTTTATTAAGAGCATTTAACAACATAATCTCACTCTCACTATATGATCTTTCACGTTTTTTTTTATTTTTTACATTTTCATCTTTACCTTCAATAAAATTACGTTCCATTTTATCCATAGATTTTAAATACTCATTTGATGCATATAGTATTTGCCCTTTTATTTCGTCATAATAAACACTTTCAATAATTACTTGCTTCACCTTCTTAATATTTTTAATATAATCACAAGCACGCCAAGCATCACTAATATCACTGGGAAAGTGAACAGAATGAACACTCACGAAATTTGTACCACGCATCTCATCCATAAAATAGTGTGTGATACATCCCCAATACTCGGCAAGCTCAACAAGTGTATTCTTAAAGAAAGTAAAATTGCTGTGTTGGTGCAGGTAAAACGAAACTTCGATGACAAATACCATATAATATACGCTGCTAAATTAAATTATAGAATAAAAATTATGCTTACCATATATTTTCACTCATAGGTTAACATTAATAACGCGACAATAACAAAAATATATGTATATATTATTTAATGTCTTCTTGGAAAAAAACAGGGGGTATAAACTATAGTAGCAAATTCAATACAATACGTGTTCAAAATGCTGTTGCTTCATCATCATCAGTAATTAAAGAAATCGGTGAAAAAAATACTGTCACTAACATAAAATCAAACCTTCACTTTAAAGAAGATTCATCTTTATTTTCCGTTGAAAATGTTTTAGACGATAGGGGTTTAGTCGCTTTCTATGAATTTACTGATATTTCAGGTGCCGATACAGAATTAGGAACAAACGGTGTTATTGAAAATAAAGCTACTTTCGATTATGGAAATGATTTTGAACAATTTGATCATTCTATTCTTGAACTCAAAATAGTTGATATTTCTGGAGCTGATATTTCAGGAAACAAAGATATAATTGAAGTTGGTCCCAATAAAGAATTACAAGTTGAAAATATACTTGTTCCTGATTCACTTCTCACAGAAAAAGAATCATTCACTCATTTTAATAAATTTTTAAGATTTGAAGGGAAAACACCTCAAAATCCAACAGCAGCTATCATGGTATTCAATAATACACCATGCAAATCACTCATATCAAAACAAACAATAGATTTTAATAATTATCATGTAACCGACCTTATCACCGGTGGTGAAAGAACCGACCCAGACATGTCTCTTGTTTCCAGTAAATATACTCATCACAACACACTTTCTGTTGTATGCTGGATGAGAATTAACAAATACGATTCTGCTGATAATAATCCTACAGATCCTACTGGATTTATGCTATTTTCACTTGATGATGACGTTCAAGGAACACCAACACAAGGTGATGAACGTCTCTGTTTTTGGGCTCCCGGATATCAAAATCGTGGAACACCTCAGGTTCATTTTGGTGGTTTAAATAAATCAGGTAATGGACTCGGCTCACAATCAAATGAAGATATAATTGATATAAACGTACAAACAGATGTTCAAATTCCATACAACAAATGGACACTTATATCATTAGTTGTAAAGGGAAATCGTGCTTATATATATCAAGAAGCTGATGGAATACACAAACTTACACAAGAAATATATATAGGCGATTATCGATTACCTGAAAAAAAAATAATCGTAAATGGAACTCGTTTCTACAATATGGATATTTTTAACGAGGGAGCATCCGCCGATTGGATTCCCAATAATACACAAACATCAACCATGAGCATCGATATTGCTGACTTCAAAGTATACAACTATGCTATCGACTCACACACAATTAAACGATTATACGAAAACGATAACCCATTCTTTAACGAAAGAGTTAATTTTCGTATTGAACCTAACTACATGAAAATAGGTAACGATGTTATTGTTGGAAATGACGCTCACATAAATCACGATTTAACCATATCTAATGATATTAAAACATTTGGCGTATCAGAAACATATAATAACGCTTTCGTTGCTGGAAGTCTCGGTGTAGGAGTTAAAGAACATGACACAGATTACCGCCTCAATATTCAAGGAAATCTTAAAACAACAGGCGATATTTATCTCGGGGATGGTTCTTCAAACTATAACGGTATATTCTTTAGAGGTGTAGGAACTCCTCAAGGTGAAGACCCAAGAACTACCAGACTTGTTGAACAGGTTAAAGGAACCGACTCAAAATACAGCGAACTTTTATTATCCAAAGGAACAGATGTAGATCACCCTGACATCATCGATGGGAAATTAATATCAGATAGCATAAGATTAAGAGCACCAAACGTATATATTGACACTTTTGACGGTGTGAACGGAACAGGTCCAAACAATGATACAAGTAGATTCGTATTCTCTAAAGACGGATTCTTAGGAATAAAATCAGTAGAACCAAAAGCAGAACTTGATATTAGAGGAACAATTCATCTAACAGATGACAATACATTCAACAACATTTTTATTACAAATGAAGGAACCAACGTATCATCCGGAAATAAACCCGCAAGAAACATAGGTATCGGTCAAGGAGTATTACAAACACCTAATTTTGGAAATCTTCAAGGTGACAATAACGTCGCAATCGGTCCCGAAGCATCATCTAATCTTGTAACCGGTTCTAACAACGTTGCCGTTGGAAACAAAACTCTTAAAAATAATATCAGCGGGTTAGGTAACGTTGCAATTGGAAATGAATCTCTCATAAATTCAAACACCGATAATAACATAGCTCTTGGAAATAAAACTGGTCTATCAACAATTTCAGGAAGTAATAATATATTCTTGGGAAATCAAGCGTCTGCTGCTGATGGCTTTAGAGATCCAACAGCTATAACTCCTCAAACCATAACAGCAGATTCTATTGAAAATAGTATAGCAATCGGAAAAGGAGCCAAAATATCACGTTGTAATGGTGCAAATATTGCTAACGATACAAATAACCTTTTTGTTGGAATTAATAACCCACAACCAAAATATCATCTTGATATTAGTGGAAATCTTAATATTTCCGACTCTTTAACTATAAAGGGTGTAGAATTTACTGTAGATACAGGTGGCGATGGTGAGCAAGGTGGAAACCAACTTGTTTTCAGCAGTGGAATAACCTCTAAAGGTCCCACAATCATTACAGATAAAACTGGATTCCTTACTATACATGATACTGACCCAACACAAAAAGAGATTTTTTTGGAAGAAAATCGTTACGATTTTCAAGTAATAAATAGAAATATGAAATTTTCTAATTATCCACCACAAAATGAAGGATTAAATCTCGACCCTCCCGATGGTCTTCCTTTTGAATCAAAAAGTTTCGCATCAAAATACACAGCAAATTCTTTATCAATACCTGATTTTCCTATAGAATTTGATGGAAATATTACATTCAAAGATTCTTACAACGCACAAAGAGTAGATAACAATACCAAAGGATTTAATGTTAAATCGATGAACGCAAATTTTGATCAAAATCTCACAGTAAACAAAAAAATTATTATACAAAACCTAAATCAAACTTACCCAGATACAATCAACGGACCTACCAATTACGAGGCTTTTATTGTTGACCCTGGAAAAATAGAAATAAAAGATTTAGATGATGTAATAACTCAGGCATCTGTTAATCCTACCATGATTTCTAACGTTGATACAACATTCACAAATGATGTATCTTTTAATGAATACGATTTAAGTGGAAATCCAAATGTTGTGAATTTTAATGGAAAAAATGTTAACTTCAATCATACAAATGGAGAAGTCAAAATAATAAAAGACCTTGTTGTTAATGGTGATATTACAGTAAATGGTTCCATCACAAGAACTCCTGGTGATAATACTAATACTACTGCAAGTACACTACAGGGTGACCAAGAAATTTATGGAAAAGTAAAAATAATACAAGATAATTTTCAAACAATTGACGAATTTACTGAAATAGGTTTTGATATATCCGCGAATACACATATAAGAGGAGATCTTACTGTCGATGGAAATTTCAACTTTGAAAAAGCTATTCTTAAAAATATGATACAAGAGGACCATCAAACGATTCGAATGTCAGAAAGAGTTGTTATTGAAAATAATGACACAGTTAGTGACAATACGAAAACAATACAAATTACACTTTCACAAAATCAAGCTGATATTTTAAATGGAAATTCAACCGACGTTAATTCAAACATCATTACATCAATCCCGATTGATGAAGGAACAATTACTATACCAACAACAGACTTTACTACAGACTATAAATCAACTTCATCTATTTCTGTAGTAACTACTGGTTCTGGGTCCGGTGCAATTGTCGATGTTGTTATGACAGATTCTACCACCATACAATCTATAACAGTTACAACACAAGGAACAAATTATACTTCAGACGAAGATATAACAATATCAACTACACCATCTACCGACGCACCAGCCCTTCATGTTACACAACACGGAAATAATCACAATATTGTTGAGTTTTACGATGGAGACTTATCTGGAAATTCTCTTGCGGGACTTGTCATGCGCGTGGCTAATGATGGTATAACCGATATACATGGTCGTATCGGTATAAACAAAGTCCCCGAATCTGGTTATAATTTAGATGTTTCTGGTAATGGAAAAACTCGCATCAACGATGAAACCAGAATTTTAAATAATGTTTATATCGGTTCAACTGAAACAACCCCTTTATGCACATTAGATATAAGTGCTACTGATGCGATTCGAATCCCTGTTGGTGACACGAGTGAGAGGTCTACTAATAATGTTGGTATGATGAGATATAATAGTGATCTTGGACAAGTTGAATATTATGGAATGGGAACAACAGGATCTACTAGTGATAATGATGCTGACGGTTGGCAAAATATATCAGCCGGAGGACGTATTACAAGCACCAATAACGCATATATTAGTGTCGGTAGTGTCGGTGAAAATCCGGTTGAACGATTAATGGTAGATACAGATGGTAACGTTCGTATAGGTGAAGGTCGTAAAACAGCACAAGGACGACTACATGTAGATACTATTGGAGGTAATGCGGAAAATAACGCAATAATGTTTTCACGTGAAAATTTGGAAGATTATGAAACTTTAATTAATACACGTAATATTACAGGAAATAATAGTGGTCAGTCTTTTGACATCCAAACTAAGTATAAAGATAGCGATGATAATTATCACAAACCCAACGCTCTAACAATATTACCAAATGGATACATCGGTATGGGTACATTAAATCCAACTAAAAATCTTCATATTGTTGATAGTAATAATTGCGATGTTATTTTTGAATCAGGTAATAATAAAACAAGCACTTTGAACCTTAAAGATGCCGGTGATTCCGCTTCTTTTGAATACGATGGAACTACTAATAAAATTAATATTTATCATACAACCAGCGATGTTACTAATAATACACAAAAAATGACAATGGATTCTTCAGGGCAAATAGGTATAGGCACCATGAATCCAGCTACACGACTTCATATTAATGATACAAACAATAGTGATGTTCTTCGTTTGACTAATGTTATTGATTTAAACACTCACCAAGCTGACTTTAACTTAGGACAATATAACGGTGTTCCTGATTCGTCTATGTTAGAATTAAAACTACATGATAGTAGTTCAGCAATAATGCGACTCAGAAGTGATGGTAAAGTAGGAATAAACGTTTCTGATGTTGATATTGATACTGATTGTGCTTTACAAGTAACTAATGGAGATATTGTTCTGGGTAGTGGTAATAATAAGGATAATAAAATAAAGATGATGGGAACGTCACAAGCCACTACTCTTGAACATAACACAAAATTTGAAATAAAAGTTACACCAACCCAAGGTGATACCACCCAAAAAACACCTCTCTCAATCGGTGAAAGAGAAGTTACATTTGATGTTAGTGATTCTACTGGAAATACAGACGGTTCATTTGATATTTCTGGAGGAGAATTTGGATTCACCGGTCGAACATTCAAAATTAATGATTTGACAATAAGTGAAACAACAGATTTAACAAAATTACAAACAACAAATGTTGATATTGAAATAGGAAATAATAATGGGAAAAAAATAGAAATCATAGACGCAAATGGTGTAAATGTTAATCTTAATGATAGTGGTGTTTTTTCTGTTATAAATAGTGGAACAAAAGGATTCACAGTTGATAGGGACGGAAATGTTGATGCTTCAGGAAATATTCAAGCATCTGGAAATATTCAAGCAACTGGAACAGGAACATTTAATAATGCTTTGATTGACGGTTCAACTAATGCCGTATTTGGATATAATTCAGGTTCAGTAGCAAATAAAGCAATCACACAAACAAGCACAGGAGCCACTAGTGTTGATGGAGAAAGTATTGATTTTAAAATTGGCGGAACTTCAAAAGCAAATATCAATAGCAATGGAAAATTTACTATTAATGACGCAGTTATTTCAAAAGGAACAGCACAGTTTGATAACGGTGGGTTAAATGTTAGTTCTGGTTCAGGAGAGAATTTAGATAATTTGAATGTCCATTCAATTGGTAGTGGTGGTAATGATGATAATTTTGGAAGAGATGTTAGATATGATGATTCTAAAAATTCATTTGGTGTTGAACAAGATGACATCTATATAAGCAATAAAAAATTTCATGTTACCGGGAAAAATGATACTGAAAACGCACCAAGAGGTATGTTTATTGATCCAAATGATACCAACGATCAAATCGTTACAATTGAGGGCGACCTTCGTGTAAATGGTTCAATTATGTCAAATGATGTTGAAGCATCAATTACTTCTGCAAGTATTGCTGCTGCGGTTGAAGGAATAGGACATACGAATGACCAATTATATATAGGACGAACTCAAGGAGAAGCGGGAGGTAAATTAATACAACCCAGCACATATGTAACAATAGCTGGTAATGATGGTCTTCATTCTATGTGGGCATATGGTCCCGTTGTATCTGAGCAATATTTTGCCGCTACATCAGATATAAATCTAAAAGAGAACATATCTACAATAAACTCTGCTGTTGATAAGACCAATAGAATGCGTGGTGTGTATTTCAACAAAAAAGGCTCTGACAAACGTGAAGTCGGTGTAATCGCACAAGAGGTTGAAAAGGTGTTCCCCGAACTTGTAATGGGTGAAGAAGGAAAAAAAACAGTTGCCTATGCGAACCTTACCGGTGTTCTTATCGAAGCAGTTAAAGAACTCTCTCGTGAAAATACAAGTCAAGCAGCCGAAATAGACTCACTAAAAACAAAAGTAGATGGACTTACAAATAATATAATGCAATTATGGCAACACAAACGTGCTGATGATAACATAATGAAAAATGAACTTGCTGATATAAAAAGAGAATTTCAAATTATGAAACGTAAATAATAATATTAGTATTTAACCAGAGTTAATACACAACCAAGAACTATATAAACGTTTTGTCACATATTATATAACAAAACGTTATGACATTAACAAATTCATACGACTTACTATTTCTCAAACGCAAAAATCCTCATTCACGTGATGAACGTATCCTGTTTGATGAACCCACGCATACATATACCATAGATGGAAACTCAAATTACACCAGTGTTACCACATGGAACCATGGTCACTTTTCAGCATTCAACGCAAATGAAGTTATTCGTAATATTCGAAAAGGAAAAAAATGGGGACCCGGAAATAAATACTTTGGTATGACGGATGAACAAATAAAAGCTATGTGGGAAGAAAACAGAGATGCTGCTGCTACAGCCGGAACAGCTATGCACTTAAATATAGAATATTTTTATAATAATAATTCTGTTGAAGATAGGTCAATTGAATATTCTTATTTTTTAAACTTTGTTGCTGACTTTCCTGAACTCACAGCGTATCGAACAGAATGGACAGTATTTCATGAAGAACTTAGAATAGCTGGCTCTATTGATATGTTGTTTATAAAACCAGATGGAACATATGCTATATATGACTGGAAAAGATCTCGTGAAATAACAAAGTCTGCATCATTCAATAAGTTTTCTAATAAAACATGTATTGAACATCTTCCTGATTCAAATTATTGGCATTACTGCCTTCAATTAAATACATACAAATCTATATTGGAATCCAAATATGATATTATTATAAGTGAAATGTATTTGATATGTCTTCATCCTGAAAATAAAAATAATAATTACCAACGCATAAAAGTTATAGATTTAGGAGATGAAATAAAAGATTTATTTAAACTAAGAATGCTTGAAATATCATAGATATATTTCATGTTACTTTAATTTGTTCACTATAAATACTATTAAACCAAATAATACATCAATTGACAGAGGTATCCATGCTAAACGTTTTTGTTGGAATAAATATATAGACGCACATAAATATAATAAACCATGAATCAAACGATAATTCGCCCACCAAGTAACTCCTCCACCTTCAGGCGCATTCATTCTTTTATTTGAAAAATATAAATACAAAAATGATATGCCTATTATTAAAGTTAATACTCCTAATACAGGGAGAAAATTTTTAGGTATATATAATGGAATTATTGCGATAATAGTTCTAATACCTATACATACAACCAAAAAATATAATATACGTTCTTGTTTTGATAACATATATTTATATGGGAAAATATTTATTTATCTAATTGAATACATTCTTTTCTTTACTTTATTTTAACAACATTTCTTATGGAAGAATTTAATGAAGAATTACCTTTAAAAGAACATATGATTATGTTATTTATTTTAATTACTTCAGTATGTGGTATTATTTCTTTAATAGTTAATTCACTTGAAAATTCTATTATATCTAATGAATTAAATATTACTGAAGAACCTATTGATAAATACTTAAGGGAAGCAAATGATTGCTTTGAAAGAGGAAAAAATAATAAACATGAAAACGAAGATTTATATAAACAAGAAAGTAATTTATCCACGTGGATAATTGAAATAACGCCAATTGGAATGATAATAATGGGTTATGATTCTCAAAATAAGTGTTTTGTCTATTATACTGATAAAAAAAGTATAACATTTAAAATACTTAATGCTGTTTCTAAAAAATTATGTTGTCGCATTATGAATTTTGATATATATACAGAAGTAAAGGTAATTGAAAAGAATATTTCTAAAAATAAAAATTTGAAAGGAAATGTAGCTTTTTACAAAAATAATCAAACATTAAATAAAATTATTTGTAAGGAAATGAATACATTTGTGTGTTCAGGTAGAATAAGAGAATTTAGTTTTATAAAAAAACCAACTTTTCAAAAAGAACCTACCTCCACCACCATGACGTTTAAAGAGTTCAAAAATAAATTTAAGAATAACAATTTATAATCGCCTGCTTATATATATGCCATCATACAGAAAGACACATAGAAAATCATTAAAATCAAAATCTCACTCTCGTAAAAGGGTAGGAGGTGGGGGAAAGAGCTCTCTAAAACGTATCAGTGGATTCATGATTGGTGGAGGTCCAGGTTCTGAAAGTGCTATTAGACATATTACCGAACATTCTAGAGATGTTCAAATGTATGGAGGTGCTAAGGGAAATGATAGACAGAAACAAAATACAGAAGTATTTAAACAATTTGCTATAAAAACTTTTAACGCAGTAGATATAGCTGCTACATCAATAAAGGATACACAGTCACCTGTTTCTATAAAAGATCCTGATGTAAAGGATTTTTTTTCGAAAGTGACAGATCTTGTGAGATATAAGATTCATCCATCAAAAGCACTTATTGAAAAAGTAATTATACAAGACATGACAACAATGGCAAGACGTATTTATACCGAATTTATGGGCACATTTCTCCTATTTGATGCTGACCCGGAACAAATGGTTGAAACAACCAAAGGACTTATTTATGGTAACAAAAATCTTGATCCGGATAAAGTTCAAAAAATAAAAAATAGATTACGTCCAGCTGTTGAAGAAAATATTAAAGCATTTATGAAAGATTTTGTGAAAACTGTTATGAAAAAAGCAAATAATATGCGCAAACAAATGAAAGATGAAAAAGATATAGTATCTGCTCAAAAAATTGCTGCAAGTGCTATAACTGAATATACACAAATTTACAAACAAAATCCAGATGCTATGATAAAAAGATTTATTACAAATCTAAACCTCAGTATTATGCTATACCCATCTGTATCACTTGACTTTCATGTTCATGAGAATCCAGGAATTATAAAAAAAAATATTAAAAATTTCGCAAGAAAATACTTTCCAAATATGCTTGGTGATTTTAATAAACTTACACAAAATCTTGCTGAACCAACTTCAGATGATAAGGTAACCGATGATAAACCAGAAGATGAAAATGACCTTCTTCGTGAAAATAATCGCCTTTATGCTCAATTTTTACGTGTAATGAATGATATAAAACCTTTTTTAAAAAAAAAGAACTCTAATAATAATAATGTCAACGAAGAAGATGGATTTGGAAAAAAAGTAGGAATTGATGGTATAATAGAACCTGAATCATTCCGTAATTCAGTAATGAAAGGAATGAGACGTATTACTACATCTGTTATTATACGAAGTATTAAAGAAATGATGAAAATGGTTGGTGATGGTGAAAAACCTTTTACAGCAACAAACATAAGTGAATCTATGAACACTATGCAACAAAAACTTATTGCTTTACGTGAATCAATAAATGAACCAGAAACACAAGAATATCTAACAAACATAATTGACGCTTGTAGAGGAATAACAGAAGCTATCACAAATGATCTTCGAGAACCTATTATTGAAGGTGCCGATAAGATGATGGAAATAGGTATGGAAGCCGCAGGTAAAATTATGAAGCATGTTGGAAAATTTAGTAAGAATATGATTAGAATAATTCCTATTGTTGGTGACTTATTTGTCGTTGCTGAAAATAGCATGACTGTTATATCTGCTGGAATGGCAAGTGCGGCTGGTCTTGCCGGTGTTGCTAAGGAGGGTATTAATTCTACCAATAAAATAAGATCTATTATAAGTGATAATTCATCTGATAGTGTAACCAGTCAATTTAATAATTTTAAAGAATATTATAATAAATTTATGGATTCTCTTTATATAGAACCAAAAGACCTGGGAATGGCAAGCGCAATACAAAACACAGGTAACTATATTGAAGGTCCTGACCCAAATACTGATAAAAATAAAGAACAACAAACTGAAATAGAAAATACAAATATTGATGATATTTCAACCATTCCTCCTATTGACCCCGAAATAAAAGATGGAATTGAAAAAGATATTCAACCCAATAATCAAGTAAATAATAAACCAATTGCAAATATTGTTACTAATGTTATTGGAAATCTACAAAATAAACTAAACGAATTAACAAAAGAACCAAATAAACAGAATTCACAAAATTCACAAAATTCAATAACTAATGAAACTTCTTCTACAGATACAGATAAACCAAATTTTGATTTCAGTCCCAAAGAAGAAAAAAATGAATAAATTACCCATTATTTTATTAATTATAATTAACTTTTAGTTTTTACCTTCTTAACACGTATCTTTTTTTTTACCATAGCTGGCTCAGCTTCAACAACCGGTTCCTTAACGGGTTCCTTTATACTAACACCTGTTGAATAACCATTACTTTTCATAACATGAAAACTTGTTCCCAAATGATCTTTTGCTATATCAAACACCAACTTTTCCATATCATCCAACATTTCATAATATTCTTCTTCTGACAACATATTTACACTTACTATATTTATATTTAAAAAATAACTATATTGTTTCAATTTTAATATAGTTATTCTTTTACTTATTTTCATACGCACAAACAAAAACTAACTTCTTTTGGTCATCCATTATCCTTTTTTCCATTAACTTTGTTAAACGCTCATTAATTATGTATCCATTCATAATCAAAAAATTTACCAACTCAGGTAATTCATCATCTCGCATTAAATTACTATTAATACCACCACATCCACACCCATCAAATGAAATTATAGCCGAAACGCATGGACGATATCTTTCACCACACGATGTTTGCTGCTTAAAAGGAGATACCTTTGGAAGATTTATAGTTCTCACCTTTTGATACAAAGGTTCGTCTATATGTGGAACAGGTTCCACTATATATCCACGCTTATAACATTCATTTTCTAAAAATACTGTACTATATATAAATGTCGTCATAATCAATCTAATCTATAACCATATATTAAAATATACAAAAATACAAAAATACAAAAATACAAAAATACAAAAATACAAAAATACAAAAATACAAAAATACAAAAATACAAAAATACAAAATTGAAATTCTTATTCTATATTTGGTATTCTATATATTGACAACTATGACAACACCAGAAACTGACCAACAAAATGTTTTTAGATTTAAATTTTATCAAGACCTCACCGATGAAATGCAAAATTTCGCACGAATTCATAAACACGACTCTCGTTTAGATTTTAAAGAAAATTTTGATGAGTGGTTTAATAATAACAGCGAATTAATAAACAGAGAGAAATTTCGACTTGATTCCATCGGTTATGAGGATGATATAAAAGTAAAACTATTTCGAAGTATCAAATACTATTATGTAAAAAAATCACCAACTAAATCACCAGAAAAGGCTACTCGTTCTGTGAAATATGTTCAACACCAAAGAGAATTTACTCAAATTATAACAACTTATATATCAAGTGAATGTATCCCACTTAAAAAAAGTCCAAAAGATAGCTATAAATCATTTCTTGAACGATTCAATAACGAAATATCAACCGAAATAAATAATCTTAATGAAAAATTTAATATATCAAAAGAAGATTCCGAAAATAAAATTAAAAAAACCTTTAAAAATCAATACTTTCAACTCAATAAAAAATAAAAAATAAAAATTAAAACATAATAATTACATTAATAAAATAAACTATATTGAGTTTTTTTATTTACTATATTCATAAAAATGAAATCAAATATAAAAAATAAAAATAATATTATCGATATATCAAAACCCAAATTTAATATTCCACCAACTATATACTGTATCTCTCCTTCTCTCCAAGATTGTAAAAATTCATTCATATACGGAGAAGTTCATCCACCCGATATTGTCATGTCGATACAAGACAACTTTCAATTATCATCATTCCTAGATATAGGATGTGGTCGTGGAGAACTTCTTTTTTATATATATCAAAAATTTCCTCATATACTTTTAGATGGTATAGAAATTGACCCAGATAGAACAAATTTAGCTATATGCGAAGCAACATTTCAAGAATATAATGACCGAATACATATTTCTTGCGGGGATTTTCGTTCTATTTACTTAGGTAATTTTGATTTTATTTACTGCTGCAACACAGTTTTTACAAAAAATGATAATAATGATCTATACAAAAAACTTTTGGGAGAATTCAAAGGAATATGCATACTTTTCGAATATGATAAATTATTACGACCATATTTAGTAATGAGTGATACTGTAAGAACAAGCTGGTCAAATTGTGTTCCTATATTTTTCTTTCAAATTTAAATTATATTCTATTAACCATACAATACTGTTGCTTCTAACGCAAGTGATACATCATTATTATTTATATCCAACGTACGACCATACTTATCTAATAATCTAATTCGAAACTTACTTATATTAACAGGACCCATATAATCTCGCTGCTTGAATATCTTATCACTTGCTGTATTCAACATCACAGTACTAAATGACTCATTTACAGCAACCCTACCCATTATACTATCACCCAAAGCATACGTTTTAGTTGATGCTATCACAGAATCTGTTATATAATTCTTATTGAAATCATCTATTGAAACATAGATGTAATTAATCCTACCATTTCCATATGATGATTCACTTTCCAAATAACATTCATATGTAACAGCTGAACTCGATGTATATGTATAATTAATATATGTACTTGAACGTTCAACCTTATAATATCTACGAGTAAATCCAAGAAAACTACCCACGTTGTAATTCTCATGACGAGTAGGATTTGGATTTTTTGAAGAATCATAATATTCATCCCTTGTAACACTACAATTATTCACAATGTTACTACCAAAATCTATCTCAAAATAAAAATCAGGAGAATAAATTGGAGAATCCAAATCATATATTGCTTCTCCACCATCTGTAACCTCTCGAGCACGGAAAATTGTTTTGGTTGTCGTTGAACTAACATCACATACTATATATTGTAATCCTTCCCCTTTATTTGACATATAATTTGTCATAGCAACTGAAAAATCTCCCGCCATATAATTACCCGGTGGAACTTCTATCAAATGTTCTTTATCTTCAAACACTTTATTACCATTTATATCAGTATGAGTACAAACATTATAGGTTTTCATAATAAAAGTATTCAAATTGTTCTTTGACGATATAGTATACCACATAACTGGCAATTCAAGTGATACCAACTTTAATGATACTACCTTTTGCTGTGTATGAGGCATTACCCATGTAAAATCTGATGGACTACTTGTATCATATCCTTGTCTAAAAACACTATCTATTGATATTATCTTTGTTATTGTACGTCGTTCTATTGGATTAATCACTCCAGTAGGAAACTTATAATCATACGTATTTGAAACCTTAGCTACCTTTTGTGTTGTCGTGTGGTGAACATCCTCTTGTAACTGATTCATACTCTGTATTACATCATAATTTACAGGAGCAAGCTGAAGCGGTATTCGCTTATCTATATAACTCAACAACTTTGTATTTGCTGATTGAAGAAATTTAACAAGCGTATCACCATCCTTCTTATTAGTAGAATTTACTATCATCTTATTTATATGCGAACTTATATCAATTGATGTTGCCTTGTTAATATCTCCTTTATATTTAATAAGAGAAACAAGCTCTGTCTCTGTATAATTTTTAGCATCCAAATCATAATTTTCTGTTTTTTCTGTCATTCACTTATATGTACAAAACATTTATTTCAGAAAACAAAACTGCAATTATGTAAAACTAAATTCTATATATAGTGTAACATGGTAAATTCTATGTTTGGAAGAATAAGAGAGGGTAAATCCGGAGGTGCTGCAGCAACAAGTAATAATACGTTATTCATTAATGTCGCAAACGTAAGAAAAAATGACCCCCCATACATATCCAGAAAAGATAACATATTCTATAATTTCAACATAAAAATAAAATTTATCACTCAAACACTTAATAGAATATTATATCATGATGATGATTACCCGGTGGAAGCTATGAGAAATAATTATTCCATGCTATTATACCAACTAAGTCGTCTTAAAACAGATGAACGACTACAAAATGATGGATATTATACTGTTGGTGTAAACCTTACTAACACACAAAACAGATACATAACCGTTCTTAATAATACTAAAACTACATTCGCTAATCTTATAGAAATTTATGACAGCTACATTCAACGTGTTCATGACAAATTTATTTTATTACCAAACACTAGTTATGCTCATGCATACTATTTAAAGGAATTTAATACATTACTTCAAAGTGAAGTAATACCTGATGAAGTTCCTACTAATATTCACGCTATGATGGCTGGTATGTCACTCGATGAACTACTCATTATGCTTTATGACAATATCGGTGCTGATGTTTCTCGTTTGTTACAAGAGTTCTCCACAGGAAATATAGAAGCTGTCAAAGATGACCTTACTTATGAACTTTATACAAACCTATCACAAAAACTTTTTGAAATTAAGTACGACGAATATGTAGGTTATACTCGTTCAAGAACAACTCTTGTTGCAGCTCTTGAAGGTTTATACAAAGCATCTATTCAATCCCGTGCTTGCGATGAAGAAATAAAACGTTTAGAAGGTTTGGTTAATCTATATAAAAATGGAGGAGGTAGTGGTATTTTAGAAGGTTCAGCAACTATTGATGCTATTGCTACAATCCGTCCAGAAGTAAGAGAATATATTAGTCGTCATGGTTTTCCACCCGGAGGTGTTTTTGACTCAGACAAACTTGCTATTGTTTTAGAAGACTTAGGTATTGATTATGACGATTATTTTGAAAATAATGAAAACGCTGCGTTTGTAGCACCACCAAATAATAACAATTAAATAACAATTATTTTTGTAAATAATTAATTTATATTTTCTTATATTATATGGCAAGCAATTCACTCGTTTCATACGCTGCTCCAAGCAGCTCTAACGTAACTTTTTACGTTTCTAATCTTGACTCCAGCGCTACACATGGAACCGCTGGCGCCTTCGCAGGCGCGGCATCTTCCAGCGGAGAAGTTTCTTATCCCGATATTGTAACACTATTTAACGTATCAGCATCAACCGCATCAACATGGTTCCAATTCTACACCGTACCTTCTAACGACGAGGATAACTCAACCGGTAACGATATCGTCGGTGTAAATAGTTCCAGCGCACCTGTTTTCTCTTCAGTAAATAGTGGTGTTAGTAACGCAACAACACAATCAAATAGAAATGCTTTACAAAAGGATTTCGTAGATACACTTGCTGAACATGTTTTCGGTTCTCGTGAAGCCGCAGATCTTTTCAACAATCAACAAGCTGTCAAATCCTCATGGGATACTGCTGAGACCGCCGCCGTAACAGCAGCAAATACATCCATGGACTCCGCTGCCGATGGTGCTAACAGCGGTGACGCATCTGCTATATCAGCAGCCGCAACTCTCTCTGTTAACGCAAGTAAAGAAGTTGTTGAAGCTCTTTTAGTAAATAACTCTGACCGTTTTGGTCTTCAATATACCGCTTCTATTACAGGAACAAGCAGCGCATTTGCTACAGGAACTACAGCAGGTGTGACACCTACTTCAGGTGGTAGCGGCACCGGTGCTAAAGTTACTGTTATCATGACAAACGCATCCACAATCAATACCGTTATGATCCATAATGTTTCCGATGGAAACGCCCCTGTAACAGGTTCCGGTTATGCCAAAGGTGACTCTCTTGTAATCACAGACCCCAACGACGCAACAAACGTCATAACTATCGCATCTTTGAACTACGTTCAAGCCGCTATGCTTAACGGATTCCTTGACGACTCAAACAACCCTTCTTACCTTCCTTTCGAAACTGGAGACAAAATTCGTCTCAAATTCGGTGTTAATTCCGCATCAGGACAAACAAATACAGCAGGCACAGCCGTATCTTTCCAACAATCTTACTATGTTGATTATCAACTTTCTTAAATTTAACACTCTAGTTAATTTAATAAATATTTAACTTATTTAACTTTATTTAACAATTATAAATAAAGTTATAATACTAATTTACTTCATTATTTCACGTATAAGAGTATAAATAGCAAGAACAAATAACAACATATTCATATAATATACACCCTTGGGTAATATCATATACTTATCAATATTATATGTTTCAACATCATTCTTCCATAACTCTATGTCATCTATCAAATATTTTGACAAATATATTGTTATCAACATAAATATCATACTTGCTACAATTAATGATATATTAAACAATCTATCTTTTCCTCTATAATAACGTGAATAACCTAACGCAGCAAATGATACCGTTGTGTATAAACCCGCATTCCTAAGTGTGGTTTGAAAATACATAAGCATATCCCTTTCTGTTTTCATATAATCTATATAAATATTTTATATAAGTATTTTATCTTTTCTAAATACACTTTATATGCTATCATTAATACAATACTCTATATATACTATTATAGGGTTAGTAGCTGGTATTTCTATGGGAACCATCGGTATCGGTGCTGGAATTATATCAATTCCATTACTTATATACTCAGGACTTAACCCACAATCTGCTGTTGGGGTTTCACTCGTAATGCAACTTCTACCACAAAGCTTACCAGGTGTTATCATATACAACAGAAAGGGACATATACCATACTTACCTTCATTATTTGTTGTTTTAGGATCTATGATTGGTATATTATTAGGTTCTTTGATTGTATCAAATAATATTATAACAGAAAAAATGATGTATAAAATCATATCTATAGTACTTATAATTTCTGCTATAGTTTTCTCAAAAAAATATCTATTTTAATATTCAACATTCATAAGTTAATTAGTAAATTATTTATGTATATGTTATAGTTATTTTTTGTTGGTTACAAACATATATGTCTCAACAATCCAATAAATCATCACTCCCAGATGATGATACGGATTCAGAACTCACTAATTATGTAACTCAAACTATATTAACACCTAAAAATAAATACTATATAATAACTTCAACATTTATTAAAAAGTATATTCATAATTACAAACATATTTTTAACATAGTAGAAGAATTCCATGAAAATAATAATTTATCATCTAAAACACAAAAAAATATTACTATCAAAGAAACATACAACACATCAAATACGACACAATTTGATACTTTTCTATATTCTCTTTCCAATTATAAAGATGTATTCTTCTATCTATTTGACTCTATCATATTCTTTTCAAAATCTATAACCATATTAAATAATTATAACATATTTCCTATTTATTTAGATAAAACAAATATTCATTTTCATATTAACAAAAATATACCTTGTATAACAAATTTATCAATATGCTACTGTAAAAAAAACAATCATACAAATAATAACGAACTTCATATTCCAATCGAAGAATTTTTATTTGAAGCATGTAATTATATAGATTATTCATCCTTTATTAGTCCCGATATATTCGCTCTTAAATACGCATGCAAAAATAAAATAAACATATTTGAAAATATACACATACAAAATATATTGTCTCTTATAGAAAATCAATATTCATCTATTATACCACCTGATATTTATATAGACTTATACGAAGATATCAAAAAATATATGAATGAATATTATCTTCACATGTCATTACAATCCATACTCAATTATAACGCAGAAAATCTTAATAAACATTCAGCTTATAGTATATTACTCATTTATATATCAACCATTACACAATTTTTTCATACAAACAACAATACCATCAAACATATTTTTATTCAACCATTTGTAAAATATCTAAATCCAAGATTTTCATGTAATATTGAAATAATATATAATGAACTAATTAAAATATTTCATGAAAAATCTATACAAAACTCTAACATGTTCGAAATAATACATATAGCATCTAAACGAAATAATTAATATCATTACTTAAAAATTATTCAAATTAAGTCATGATAATTATATTATATTACAAAAATATCTACTTTCGACCCTTACGTGTCTTTTTAGAACTCTTGTTCTTTTTAGAACTCTTGTTCTTTTTACCTCCCTTCTTACTCTTCTTTGCTGTCTTTCCTTTCTTTCCTTTCTTTACTTTCTTCTTTCCACCAGCACTCATAGTATGAGCATTAGAAGGTTCGGTGTTTTCTACAACAGCTCCATCAGCATCAGCAACACGAGAATCACGACCACCTACTACTACTTCACTATTCATATTCTCTGTTGTTCCACCCATAGGACAGCCTGAACCACCGGCTTGCTTCTTCTTGTACGTCTCCTTTGCCTTCATTAAAACTGCCTTAAGACCACCTGTCTTAATAAGTGTAGGGTATTGTTCTTTGGTTTTTTTAACATGCACTATCCACGCGTTAGCCATTATATATACTCATTAGATTTTTTGTTTTACACACATATCAAAATTGAATTTTTACGAACATCAAATTTACTTTTAAACAATCAAACATTAAATAAATATGCCTCTAACAAGACTTTTATACGACAGTGACCACGCACAAGCATCACTCACATTATCATTCACTACAGCAACTTCTATCCAAGAACCTCTATTTTGGTGTGAAGAACTATTCGTATCCGGATTTATTAGTGAAATATTTCACGCACTATGGAAAGCATTCTATTTAACTTGTGCTATAGAATATCCTCATATTTCAACTTATATTACAAACAAAAATATTGAATTTATTGAAGATAAAAACAAATCTCCTAAACACATAAGACATATTATAACAAAACTATTCGCAGCACGGAGAAATTGTATCACACTAAATCATTACGCTCATCACACACATAAAGAAACCCTTAATAAATCAATCTCCGTTCTAAGAGGAAAAGCACCATCATGGATAAATGAATATGATAAAAAATCACACCAAGTTCTAAGACATATTCATAGAAAAAATCCTGAAAAAGCATTAGCTCTTATCGCTCACAGCGATAATATTGAATTCATTAACGCTGTCAATAAAGCATGTCATCAATATCTTGGATCACCAATATCAACACAATCATACACACATAATAATATTGATATCGCAAAAATTCACGCATTTACTACCATACTACGCAAAAATCCACATAACATACCTGAAAATACTCCATTTACTCCTTTTACTACACCACCCATGTGCGAAGTTAATCCAGCAACAGAATCATTAAGAAACTCTATTATTGGGTTTGAATCCAACCATATAGACCTATCTATTCCTCAACACTTTATTATACCTTTAAAAATAACCGAACAAAAAAATTGGAAAATTTTGAGAACACATCGTATGTTCCCACATCATCATTCATGTCAAATTCTTACATCTAATAAACCACCCACATTTGATAATGTTCGTTTAAACTGGATTGACCTGTGTGTTGATTGTCCTCTATGGGACCAACGTATAAAAAATAATTCTGCTTACATCAAAGAAAATAAAGTTACATTTAATAACGACCACGATTTTGAAGATTTTCATAACAAATGGGACCTCGAATTCGACGAACAACCTCTCAAAACTCAACAAATGAGTGTATTTGTAATTTAAAAATTATATTAAAATATTATAAAATTGAAATGTTTATCATTTCTTTTTTATTCATATAAATAAAATGGTAAAAAATACAAAAGGAGGAAAAAATAGCAAACGAATGGGAAGAAAATTCGTCAACGCACCACGAAATAATAAACTAAGAACAGCTGACCCAAATGAACCAGCTGAATTATATGCTTGTGTTTCTAAGTGCCTAGGTAACGGAATGGCACATGTTACTAATACAAATAGCAAACAAATGCTACTCCATATACGTAACAAATTTAGAGGACGGGGGAAAAGAGATAACACCATCAAACCAGGAACTGTTGTTCTTGTTGGGGCTCGTGATTTTGAAACGCATCGAGAAGGAAAACCAGACAATTGTGACCTTCTTGAAGTATATAACGAGATTGAAGTTAAAAGAATCGTTGATGAAACTTTTGTCGACTTCGGTGCTTTTAAAGAAATACAAAACGCAACCGTCGTTGTTGAAGATGATGACAATATGTTCGAATTTGCTACAGAAAAAAATAATACTATTGACCATGAGATCGAACAAGAAATTAATAATAAAATAACATCAACAGAAAATATATGCGAGGAAAATGATGACGACCTCAATATAGACGATATTTAAAATTATTAATATCTAATTATTCAAAATAAAATATATTTTATATTTTTATTTTTATTTATATTTTTATTTATTGATTCTTATGTGTCTTATTTCGAACAATTCTATTTCGACCACCATATAAATCAATATATATTCGACGTGTACTATTATTACCTGTTTTTCTTGATAAAATACGTGGCTTACGTTTCAACATTATACAAACTACCGATGCTATATCATGCATAAATCCTGTCATGTCACCAAAATATATATCACTACTTACTCCAACATCATGCCAACTTGATGAACTATCCCACTTTCCTTCCAATATCTCCTCTGGTAATGCTGTCATACTATACTTAAGACGCTTACTCATAAAATAGCCTTGAGAAATACATCCATTAACAACAGGCAACATTTCTTCCCAACTTAACACATTCGGAACATTCATATAAATACTATGATGCTCACTCCGTTCTAAATTATCACCATCTATAAACAAAAAATATATATTTATTTTTTTAAGAGGTGTAACATAATATTGATTATATTCTACTTCTTGTTGTCTTGAACGTTCTATCCATCCTCTATCCAAATATTCGTCCATATTATCGTCTTCATAATATTCATCCATTCAACTACAATCTATAATATATTCATAATTATTTACCCAAATTATAACTTATTTATATCTTATATTTTTTATATTTTTATATTTTTTATATTTTTTATATTTTTTATATTTTTTATATTTTTTATATTTTTTATATTTTAATTGCTTTTATCACT
>Ga0257110_1000092_pt1 | contig 48790 bp, 37 predicted proteins | sample LP_taG_7_FD_190184 | JGI IMG/M metagenome (GOLD analysis project Ga0257110, IMG submission 190184) | Marine microbial communities from Northeast Subartic Pacific Ocean, Canada - LP_J_2015_P26_10m | ecosystem: Environmental > Aquatic > Marine > Oceanic | place: Canada: Northeast Subartic Pacific...
CAAACTCTTTTTCTTCTTGACAACATAACAGATAGACCTGCAATTTAGGTGTATCGAATTTGTCAAGCACATCATACAAACTTGTTACCATGTAATCATTCATTATTCTACTACCTCTGGGGACATCTCTGATTCATGCAATCTTACCATAATGTCGTCTTGCTCGTCAAGCCAGATATTGTATTCTTCTTGGGCTTCGTATGATTCTAATTCTTGGAAGTATTCAAAATTGTAAGGCATTGTATTTTCCTTAGTTGATAAACAAAGTGGTGAAACATCCGACAATAAAAACTAATACTAGTAAAAACTTTTCATCATTTCCCATTGTAATTTCCTTAGCAAATAGGGGTGTAACTGTAAAACACTGATACAACTATAACACAACAAACAACAATAATCAATAGTAATTCTTGATCTGATTCTTTCATAACTTTTCTCCTTATTAGTATATCGACATTCTACACTGTAAACTTTAATATGTCAAGCATATTTACCAAGGTTGCCCATCGACAGGTTCTACATATGGCAGTGGATTTGGTATAGGGTCAAGATCAAAAGTTTCTGTTACTACTTCACAATGTTCGTAGCAATCAGGACAGATATCGGTATCGTTCTCACAGTAAGAACCACAGCAATCGGTAGTGTGAATTGTTTGATAGTTTAACATTTTCTTTTCTTTCTAAGTATTGTTTGTTTGTTATATCCTAAGTATATACATAGTATCGTCAAATGTCAAGTACTAAATCCAATAATAATAATATATTTATTTGTTCCCCCTCGTAAGTGGGGTTTTTTGGCCCATCCCATGAGGTCGGGGGTTTTATCTTCAAACTTTCGCTTCGATTTGTATTGGGAAAATGCCGGGGTGGTCCATAAACGATAAAAAGTTCAAATGTAATTGTATCACCCAATCCTCCCCCATTAGCTTCTTATGATTGTCAATTACGCCCCGATGCGTGTATAATACGTCAAGGAGAATTTTATGAATGAAAAGAAACAATTAGAATGTCAATTGGAATGTAAAGCTACAGCATCCTTCTCAGGAAAGGTGCAGACTGACCTAAAGAGGCCAGATCAATCACTGGAGGATTTACTGAAGGAACAAGATGCTACAGAAGAAACTCAAAACAACAATTGTAACGATAGTTGAGAAATGTCGCATAGGTGATAACAAACAACTTGTTTTAGAAGGCTGTGAACCTCTAAGTCAAGAATATAAACGAAGCAGAGGATTTGACCCCTGTTTTACTTGCGACTGTAATAATTTCTCATCTAACTTTGATACTGAAGACAAATTCTTTTATAGTTTAGAACACTATAGAGGCCAAGAGTCTTTGTATACTGAAATAGGCATCGCTAATATTTTAAATGATAATATTCTTAATCGAGATACTACTTACTACGCTATAAGCAAACGTAAAGGTCTATTATCCAACCCAGCTCCATATTTCCCAGAGGAATTACAAGACGGTGATTACCTAGAGGTTTCTAATTATAGAAATACTAATATATTAGACTTTTTTGTAGATCCGCACTTTGTAGTTGTTTCTGATTCTAATTGTTGCCCCACTCCCCTACATTTAAATCAAGAGTCTGTACTAGGAAGACATGAAGGAGATATACAATCTATATCTATTTCTTCTTTACTAAGTACTAATTTCATTGACTTGCTTACTTCTTTTACTAAGTCAATAAATCTTAAGTCATACAAGTTATATTGCAAAATGTTTAATTGTTCTAGTATTGTTCTATCTAAATCTAAGTCTCGCCCCAAGCCCCCCAAGGGTACTATTATATGGGATGACAAAGATAACTTACTTAAGTTTTATAATGGTAAAGTTTGGAACGCAATACAAACGAACCCATGTATAGATGAACAAACCTAAAAACTTATCAGAAGAGGAAACTCTTGCTACTATAAATATAGTGGTTAATAGGATTGCCCCCAAGTATGTATTTAATGGTTATGACATAGATGATATAAAACAAGAATCTTTTATTATATGTTATGAAGCCCTAAATAGATATGACAATAAACGCCCCCTAGAGAACTTCTTATCCGTCAATCTATCCAATAGACTTAAAAACTTTATTAGAGATAACTTTGGAAACGCAAAAGACGTAGATAAAAAGAAAGTAAGCGCCCCTGCCACTCTATCTTCTCATGTGTATAATAATTATCACTTTTATGAATTTGATGATGAAGATTTAGACACCCAAGATATATTCGAGATACTAGAGGAAAAACTGCCCGTTAACCTTAGAGAAGACTTCCTTAAGTTTACTAATAACGTATACTTGAACAAAAATAAAAAAGAGACCCTTATAAAGAGTATAAAGGATATATTAAATGAAGAAAGGTAGAATATCTAAAGATGAAGAACGCACTATATCAAGTTTAATTGATAGTATGGCTGTAGAGGATATAGCTAAACATTTAAACAGGAGTACTAACTCTGTAGATGAATACATTAAACGTAAATTAAAAGTTGGTTTAACACATGAAGAATTCGCCGCATATTCATTAGAAGACCGTCCTTACTGGATTGAATTAAAATCACAATTTACCGATCATGAACTAGAGTTATTCAAATATCACTGGGCTAGGATTATTTCTCAATTTAAAGATGACGTATTTCCCACAGAAGAAATACAAGTAGTAGATGTGATTAAACTCGAAATACTTATGAATAGATGTTTAAAAGGTAATAAAGATAACATTGAACAGATTAATACGTATGATGTAATGGTGCGAGATGAGCGGAGTAGAGATAAAGATCAACAAGATTATGACTATATTATTAACTTAGAAAGACAGCTGGCTTCGCTTAGGGCATCGCAGGAAAGCTTAAATCGTGATTACAGGGAGTTACAGGCCAAGAAGGGCGCAATGCTAAAAGAGATGAAGGGAACCCGTGAGCAGCGAATTAAGAGGCTTGAGGATAGTAAACAGAGTTTTACCAGCTGGGTGACTTCTATGTTACAAGATCCTGAGCGTATGAAAAGATATGGAATTGAAATGGAAAAGATGAGGGCGGCTATGAAGCAGGAGGAGGGCAGATTATCAAATCTACATAAATACGAGGATGGAACTATAGATCAACCCTTTTTAACACCGGACACAGTAAAGGACTAATAATGGACCCAGAATCACTACTAGTAGTTTTACCATGTTGGAGTATAGCTATTGGAATTGAATTATTAGTGGTGTGGTTTTTTATAAGGAACATAAAATGAAAGCAATTATTACAGGCGTAACGGGACAGGATGGAAGCCATCTTGCAGATCTGCTGCTCGAAAAAAAATATGAAGTTCTAGGAGTAGCGAGGAGATGTAGCGTAGACACTACAGAGAGAATAAAACATCTATCTTCTAATAATAATTTCAAATTAATCGAGGGAGACATAACAGATGTTAGTAGTGTAATTAATATATTTAAAAATAACGATAATGTAGATGAAGTCTATAATCTAGCGGCTCAATCGCATGTAGCAACCTCATTTAAACAACCAGCTTTGACTTGGGATATTACAGGTAAAGGATGCCTTAATTTGTTACAGGCACTGAAAGATTTAGATATGAACCACGCAAGGTTTTATCAAGCTTCTTCTAGCGAGATGTTTGGAAGCAATTATGATAGAGATAGACAGGGAGGAAGATACCAAAATGAGAAGACTAAGTTTATGCCAAACTCACCATATGCTATCAGTAAGTGCGCTGCCCATCATTGTGTTCGCATATTCCGTGATGCTTATGATTTTCATGCTAGCTGTGGTATTTTGTTTAATCACGAAGGTCCACGTAGGGGTGAAGAGTTTGTTACGCAAAAAATTATAACATGGATATCTAATTTCAAAAGGTGGTTAAATAAAACAGATTCGCAATCTTTTCCTATAGATTATACAGACGATTACTTCGTAGTCCGTGGAGATAAGTTTCCTAGACTTAGACTTGGTAATCTAGATGCTCACAGAGATTGGGGCTACGCTGGGGACTATGTGGAAGCTATGTGGAAAATGCTACAAGAGCCAATTGCGGACGATTACGTAATATGTACTGGTCAGACTCATTCTATACGAGATTTTGTAAATATAGCTTTTAGACAAGCGGGAATAGAAGAGTTTAAAGACTCAATCGTAATAGACTTAGATTTATATAGACCTTGTGAAGTAGATTATCTTAAGGGTGATTACACTAAGGCTAAGATGCAATTAGGATGGGAACCTAGTCATGACTTGGAGGGGTTAATAAAACTTATGCTGGATGCCAAATTATAGAATTTCATTAGACCTAGTAGATATTCAACTTCAGTTGATCCCCTACGACTTGAGAGAGTACAGAGCTGCATTTACTACTATTTTTATAGAAGCAGCAAGTGCTGACGACGCTTGTTATACCGCTATCAAAAGACTTAAAGAAATGTTAATGAATCAAGACGACTCTATAGAAACTAGAGTTTTATGCAGAGATATTAGTGAATTAATAAGAGTGGACAAAGTAGAACAATTATGAGAGACTACAACAATCCAGTTTACCAAAGATTTAGAAAAGACGTACTAAAAAGAGATAGATGGAAATGCAGAATGCCCGGATGTAAAAATAAAAAAAATTTACAAGTTCATCATATATCAAGATGGTCCGGCGCTTCTGCTTTAAGATATGAAACATCAAATGGAATTACCCTTTGCAAGTATTGTCACAAATCAGTAACAGGAAAAGAATCCCACTACGAAAGTTTATTTAGAGAGATCATAAGATGAGTAAGTATAAAACAGCTCCTGACTTCACAGTAATCAAGGACACTAGAGAACAAGATGGATATTATTTCAGTAAGTTTAATACTTGTGCTGGGATGACAGAGCGTAAACTAGACACTGGAGATTATTCTATAGAAGGCATGGAAGATAAAATATGTATAGAAAGAAAAGGATGCGTGGAAGAGTTAGCTCAAAACTTAGGCTCTAAAAAACAAACGTTCCTCAAAGAAATTGATCGTATGGAATCTTTTCCTCATAAGTATATTATATTAGAATTTGGTCTGGAAGACTTAATTAAATTCCCTAAAGAAACAAGAATACCAATTAAAAATAAATCTTCTGTAAAGATAACAGGAAGATATATGTTAAAATGCTTAATAGAATTTGAGATATATAATGATGTACACGTACTCTTCTGTGGTGATAAACATTCTGCTTTTTTAGCTGTTAGCAGTATCTTGAAAAGGATAAATGAAATGTATACAATTGGGAGGAAGACATGAACAATATAGATAAAGACTTGTTATATGATCTTCATAATTATGGAGCAAATATAGATACGAGAGAAATATTCTTGCACAACCATTATGGCTCTAACGATGAAGATAATCCGGGCGTAGAGTATAAAATGTCTAATACGTTCTTAAAAAATATTAGAGCTTTAGAAATAAAATCCGACAAACCTATTGTCATACACATGCAGAGCGTTGGTGGTGAATGGTCAGATGGAATGGTGATATATGACGCTATATCTATGTGCAGATGTCATGTTACGATAATTGCTTATGGTCAAGCAGAGTCTATGAGTAGTATAATATTCCAAGCTGCTGATAAGAGGCTTATAACAACTAACACTTACTTCATGTCTCACTTTGGGTCTTCTGCCGCTGTTGGAGAATACCTTAGCGTACAGAACTTGGCGAAGTATGAAAAATATATATGCGATGTTATGCTAGATATATACGCCGGTAGTTGTATCGGTGGAAAGTTTTTTAAAGATAAATATGGTTCTAGCCCAGAGACGGAAAAAGTAAAAACATATCTTTCAAGGAAATTAAAGTCTGGAGATTGGTACATAACTTCTGAAGAAGCGGTTTATTATGGTTTCGCAGATGAGATTATAGATTCATGGGAAAAGCTAAACTAAAAAAAATTGATGAAGCATGGCTTGGTCTAGATAACTTAGATACTGAGTTATTTAATCCTATGTCCATACTTAACGCTTCTGAAGACGACTTTCAGATAAAGCTGGCTTGGCTTATGACAAGACCAGAGTATTTATCGTTTATAACTAAAGAAGTTCTTAATATACAATTGCTACCATCACAGGCTTTATTTCTGAGAGAGATATGGAATAGAAAATTCCCAATGCTTATAGCTAGTCGAGGGTTTGGTAAATCCTTTATGCTTTCACTATATTGTGTTCTAAGGGCTTTAATATTCCCAAGGAGAAAAGTAGTTGTGGTTGGAGCTGCTTTTAGACAGTCTAAAGTTTTGTTTGAATACATGGAAACTATTTGGCGCAATTCACCTATGCTTAGAGATATTTGCGATGGAGATAGTGGTCCACGGAGAGACACAGATAGGTGTACATTAAGGCTTAACGAAAGCACAGTAACTTGCCTACCTCTAGGAGATGGACAGAAAATTAGAGGTCAACGTGCTAACGATATTATTGCTGACGAATTTGCATCTATACCTAGAGAAATATTTGAAAATGTTGTAGCTGGTTTTGCAGCTGTTAGTGCAGATCCTATAGAAAATGTCAAGAGGGTGGCTGCTCAGAAAAAAGCAGATGAACTAGGCGTAGTGATAGAAGAAGAACAAAGAGAAGTTCAAAAAGATAATCAAATTGTATTATCAGGTACAGCTTACTACGATTTTAATCATTTCGCTACGTATTGGAAGAAATGGAAAAATATCATACAAAGCCGGGGAGACAGGAATAGACTAAGAGAGATATTTGGAGAAGATGCTCCAGAAAGTTTTGATTGGACTCAGTATTCTATTATACGTATGCCTTATGAACTTTTACCTAAAGGCTTTATGGATGCAGACCAAGTTGCTAGATCTAAGGCTACGGTGCATACAGGTATATATCAAATGGAATATGGAGCTTGTTTTACTAGGGATAGTCAAGGATTCTTCAAAAGATCATTAATTGAATCTTGTGTAGTCTCAGAGAGTGGAGAAATAATCAAAGATAAATTAAACAATATTATTAACTTTGAATCTGTACTCATAGGCGATAAAGATAAAAAATATATATTCGGTGTTGACCCTGCATCTGAAGTAGATAATTTTAGCATTGTCATATTAGAAGTTCACCCTGAGCATAGAAGAATAGTTCACTGTTGGACTACAAACAGGTCTGCTCATAAGGAGAAAGTCAAAAAGGGGTATGTATCCGAAACAGATTTCTATTCTTACTGTGCTAGGAAAATAAGAGATTTAATGAAGTTGTTTCCATGTATTCATGTAGCTATGGATGCTCAAGGTGGAGGCGTAGCTGTAATGGAATCCTTACACGATAAAGATAAAATACAAGAGGGAGAGGTTGCCATATGGCCTACCATAGATGATAATAAGGAAAAAGATACAGACGGTGAGCGTGGACTACATATATTAGAGATGTGTCAATTTGCTAAGTATGATTGGCTAGCTGAAGCTAATCACGGAATGAGAAAAGATTTTGAAGACAAGGCTTTGTTATTTCCCAGCTTTGACCCAGTTACATTAACTATATCAGAACATGAAGATAATACTAAAGGTAGAATGTTTGATACTTTAGAAGAATCTGTTTTAGACATTGAAGAACTTAAAGATGAATTAGCTATGATACAAATGACTCAGACGGCATCTGGTAGAGACAGATGGGATACCCCACAAGTTGTAGTAGGAACGGGTAGAAAGAGTAAGATTAGAAAAGATAGATATTCAGCATTACTAATGGCAAATATGGCTGCTAGGATAATACAAAGAACTCCAGATCAAGTTAGTTATGAATTCTATGGAGGTTTTGCAACTGGTGGTCACAAGCCAAAGACTGAGGGAAATTTGTATACGGGTCCGTCTTGGTTTTCAGATCAGATGAAAGATGTGTATTAATTTATATACAATCCAATTAACAATCCAATTGAGGTTTAATAATGAGTAACGACGACATGATAACATGGCAAGATGGTGATGATAATAGCAAGGCTGAAGCTATGTCTCAATTTGCTGAAAATGTAAGTTCATACAGTGGCTTAAATAAAAGTCAGGGTAGTCATTATCGTCATTTTATTGATATTGAACCAAATAGATCTGTTAGACCCGGATTCACTTCTCAAGATTATTATGCGTTTAGGCCAGACGAAGCTGTGCCGCAACAGCAGCGTAGAATTATTAAGATGTGTATGGACGCATACGACAAGGTTGGTATTATTCGTAATATCATTGACCTTATGGGAGACTTTGGTAGCCAAGGTATTCAGATCGTACATAGAGATAAAACCGTAGAAAAATTCTATCAACAATGGTTTAAGAGTGTAAATGGAAAAGAAAGATCAGAAAGGTTTTTAAATAATTTATATAAAACCGGAAATGTTATTATACATAGAAGCTACGCCAGTATCACTCCGCAGCTCAAGAATTATATGAAAGCTTTGTCTTCTGATATTAAAGTTGAAGTTCCTTCTGCTCCAGAAAATGAAATACCTTGGAGATATAACTTCTTTAATCCTTTAACTGTTAAAATGAAAGATGGTCAATTATCTTTGTTTATGGGTCTTCAGAATTATACTATTACTACTAATTCTTTCTTCGATAAATTTAAAGCTGGCGAAATACCAAACCATGTTTTAGAAACTTTACCTCCAGCAATTAAGAAAAGTTTAATTAGGGGAGAGAAAGAAATTCCTTTAGACCCAGAACGATTAAGCATACATTACTATAAAAAAGATGATTGGAGACAGTGGGCCAATCCTATGATTTATGCTATATTAGATGATATTGTTATGCTTGAAAAGATGAGGCTTGCAGACATGTCTGCTTTAGACGGTGCTATTTCTAATATTAGATTGTGGACACTGGGTAATTTAGACCACAAGATTTTACCTAATAAATCAGCTATCAATAAACTTAGAGATATACTTGCCAGCAATGTCGGTGGAGGAACTATGGAGCTTGTTTGGGGTCCAGAGCTTTCTTTCCAAGAATCCAGCAGCGAAGTCTATAAGTTTTTAGGGTCAGAGAAATATACGTCTGTACTTAACAGCATATACGCTGGTCTTGGAGTCCCTCCAACCCTCACTGGCATGGCTAGTAACGGTGGCGGTTTTACTAATAACTTTATATCTCTTAAAACTTTATTGGAAAGATTACAGTATGGTCGTGACCAACTAATTAAGTTCTGGGATAAAGAATTAGAGATTGTAAGAAAATCTATGGGTTTTAGATATAAGGCTCATATTCAGTTTGATCAAATGACTCTATCTGATGAAGCAGCTGAAAAGAATCTCCTTATACAACTTGCCGATAGAGATATTATCAGTCACGAAACACTGTTGGAAAGATTTAAGGAAATACCTCAGATTGAAAATATCAGACTCAAACGTGAGCTTAATAAGCGGGATACTGTTGGCCCAGATAAAGCTAGCCCTTTTCATAATGCTAATCACAAGCAGGATATGGAAAAGATTGAAAAACAAGCCAAAGTAAATAAAGACAAAGAACCTAAGCAAGTTACTCAAAAGAAAGAGAAAACTCCCCCAGATCCAAATGGTAGACCCTTGTTTAAGAAAGATGACGGTCCCAGAAAGAAAAGGTCAGAAACTCCAAAATCAAAACCGGGTTTAGCAGAGTTGGTCGTCTGGTCTGATCAAGCTTGGAATTCAGTATCTAAAGTTATTAGCGAAGCTTATTTAAAAACTAAAGGAATTAAGAACTTAAGACAGTTGACAAAGGCCGACACTATCACTATAGAAAAGCTAAAACTAGATGTGTTTACAAACTTAGAAATTAATAAAGAAGTAAATTCTTCTATTATAATTGCTTTATTAAAGACTAATGTTTCTACCCCTAAGTCTTTTAAAGATCTATTGAGAAATAACAATATTTCTTTAGATGAGATGCCAATAGACTTATACAGAAAAAATGTCGTGGGCTTCTTTGTCTCTGAGAATTCCCAGAGTTGACGTTTTTTCTCTTTTTTGTGTATAAATGTTGAGAGAGACTTCAGAGGCATAAATGCATATATTCAAACAAGAAATCAAAGATGACGTTGCTGAACTTGTACAATCAAGTGCAAGTATTGCATATTGTATGCCTGCTGAAATATCTTCGGATAATCTTTCGTCTTCTGTAGCGTTTAGCGACAAAGTAAAAGCCCAGAGTGCAAATCCTCAACAAATTGATCTTTACTATATAAAGTCAGTATTAGTCTCTACTGGCTGGAATAAAAATGACGACGTATTTACTTCTCAAGCTACTTGGGATGCGAGAAGTACACCAGAAGACAAACAGTTCAATCTCATGCATAATGAGAATGATATCATAGGACATATTACAGGTAGCTATATCGTTGATCGAGATGGCAACTCTGTAGGAGATGATACTCAGCCTGATGATTTTGATATTATCACTGAGGCTGTGTTATATAATAGCTGGACAGATCCAGAAAATAGACAGCGCATGAATCAGATTCTTGCTGAAATTGAAAAAGGCAAGTGGTTTGTTTCTATGGAATGTTTATTCGCTGGTTTTGACTATGCTTTATTAGATGAGCAAGGTAGTGCAAAACTTCTTGAACGTAACGAGGGTTCTGCATTTTTAACTAAGCATTTACGAGCCTACGGTGGTGATGGAGAATATGAAGGCTATAAACTAGGTAGATCATTAAGACAAATTTCTTTTTCTGGTAAGGGTCTTGTATCTAAACCAGCAAATCCAAGAAGTGTAATTCTTGATGCTAGCAGAGCTTTTTCTCTAAATTCTAACCCTAACACCTTAACTACTTTTCCTAAAGGAGATAATGATATGTCAGATACTAATCTTTTAGAGAAGCAGCTTACAGAATTACAGAGTGAGCTAGCGTCTACTAAAGAAGAAAATGTAAAACTGCGCGAGCAGATCTCGACAGCATCTGAAAAAGAAGCTGCTGAAGCTGCTGCTAAATTAGAAGAAGCTGTTGCAGAAAAAGATGAAGCTATTAAGGCTTTAGAAGTTTCTGTAGCTGAAAAAGAAGCTGCATATACTGAGCTTCAAGATTCTTTAGAAGCCAAAGATAAGGACTTCCAAGAAAAGATGGAAGAACTTAAGAAAATGAAAAAGAAAGATGCAATGATGAAGCGAAAAGCTTCACTTCTTGATCTTGGTTTTGGAGAAGAAGAAGCTGAAGAGTCTCTTGCTTCTTACGAAACTCTTGATGATGCTACTTTTGAAATCATTCTTGCTGCTATGAAAAAGAAGGAAGCAATGATGAAGAAGAAAGCTACCGTCAAGAAAGATGAAGAAGAAGAAGTAAAAGCTGAAGAGGTAGTTGAAACAGAAGCTGCGCTTGAAGAAGCTGAAGCTGAAGTTGCTGCTGAAGAAGCATTAGAGGGTGTCGAAACTTCTGAAGCTACTCTTGTAGACGCTTCTGATGACAGCGACGAAATTGAGTCTACACGAGCAAGTATTGCTGAGTGGCTCGAAACTAACGTATTAAGCAAATAACAACATTTATAGGAGAAACTAAACATGGCTTTAAAATCAGATAGATACGAAATTCAAACTGATATCAGCTTTTTTTACAATGCTGCTGCAACGACTCGCGGTTGTCTCGTTGCTCATGCTGCCACCACGGACCCAACGGGTGCGGGCATGGATCAGGGCGTAAATCTTTGCGCCAAATCAACCTCGGCAGTGCCGATTGGCATCCTACTCAACGACGTAGTTGATAAGGATCTAACACGCACTCACCTTAATCAGTACAAAGATGAAGTACAAAAGGGTGGTAAGGTAACAGTTCTTCGTAAAGGTTACGTTGTGACTAATAATGTAGATGGTACTCCGGTTGCAGGTGCGCTTGCACATGCGAGTACAACAGTTGCTGGTAACATTACAGACCAGACCGATGAAGGTCTTGCAGTTGGTCGGTTCCTAACAGGGCCGGACGCTGATGGTTACTGTAAAGTCGAAGTAAACCTTCCCTGAACAAAATAACAAAATTAAAGGAGAAAAATAATTATGCCAATTAATAACAGACCTAGTGATGAGTTCATCAGTCTCCTCCGTAAATCAGGGGATTCGGATGTCAACGTAGCACAAGCTGCACAGCGTGAATTCGCTAAAGCGCTTGAGCTACCTCTTCGTAAGGGCGTTCTTGTAGGGAACGTTCTTGGTAATATTTTTGAAACTATTAACGTAGAAGCTGGATCAACAACTGAGTTTCCTCTTGATCTTATCAGCCCCGGACTTGAAGGCGAACATGTCGCTTATACCAATCCCGGTCATGGTAGAATTCCAGAGCGTTCGGTTGAAAGCGATTACGTAATGATTCCAACGTACAATGTTGCATCTTCGGTAGATTACCTCCTCCGATATGCTCGTGAAGCACGTTGGGACGTAGTCGGTCGTGCCATGCAGGTCATGGAAGCTGGCTTCGTTAAGAAGATGAATGATGATGGATGGCACACGCTTTTAGCAGCTGGTGTTGACCGCAATCTTCTCGTCTTTGATGCTGATGCTACTCAGGGTATGTTTAGCAAGAGACTTGTTTCCCTCATGCAAACTGTTATGCGCCGTAACTCTGGTGGTAACAGTGCCTCTACTGGTCGTGGTAGACTTACTGATCTCTATGTTTCTCCAGAAGCACTAGAAGACGTAAGAAACTGGGGTCTCGATCAAGTTGACGAAGTTACTCGTCGTGAGATCTATACAGCATCTGAAGATGGCGCTCCTATCACTCGTATCTTTGGCGTGAACCTTCACGACCTTGACGAGCTTGGCGAGGGTCAGGAATATCAGTCCTTCTTCAGCAGTGCTAGTGGTCTAAATGGCAACTTGCAGACTTCTGACGTAGAATTGGTTGTTGGTCTCGATCAGTCGTCTAACGACAGCTTTGTAATGCCTGTTAAGGAACAGTTGCAAGTCTATGAAGACCCAACTCTTCACCGTCAGCAGAGAGCTGGCTATTATGGCTGGGCAGAGCTTGGCTTTGGCGTTCTAGATAATAGAAGAATTATTCTTGGATCATTCTAGTTCTATTATTTAATTGCTATTCAATTGAGCCACCCTCATGTTCTTGGGGGTGGCTTTTTTGTGTATATACAAGTAGATTCGACTTCTTTTTGGATTACTAGGAGAACTAATATGGCTGCTATATCGGACTACCTTGAAAGTAAATTATTGAACTATATTTTTAGAGGAGGAGACTTTGAAAAAATATCAAATATATCCGTAGCTCTACTTAATACTGTGCCGGGAGATAATGACACAGGCGCTTCAATGGGAGAAGTTCCTGATGAGTATCAAAATCAAGCAGGAGTTTCTGTACCCACGCAATACGCAAGAGCTAGTCTGGGAGACCCTGCTGTAGACGGTAACGGTTCTTGGACAGATGTGGGGAATGATCCTAACTCTGCATATTTTCTGTACACCTCTGAAGTGTCTACTTCTGGCTATTACTACCCACTATATCTTTCTCAAGCTCAAGCTAATGCTGTTGGTGGAACAACAAGCACTCAGTTTACTTTTGCAGAGTTCCCCGGAGTTCCTTTCTATAAACCTGACAATCAAGGTGATACTGCTAATGAAACAAATCCAGATCCAGACGAAATAGTATACAGAAGATACGACGGTAATGGATTTATTCAAAACGATAAAAATATTACTTTTGAAAGAGCTGGAAGAAATGGGTGGGGTGTAATTAAGGCTATAGCGCTTATGGACAGTAGTACTCGCGGAGAAGGTAACATATTAATGTATGCTCCACTAGAAGTAGAAAAGTCTATCGGAGAAGGCGATATCGTACAGTTCATTCCATCTCAACTAGAAATAAGTTTAAAGTAATAATATGAAATTATCAAAACAAGTTCTTGTAGATAATGTCAAAAAAGATATATTAGATAATAGCGTAGGCGCTGTTTCGCCTCAAGATATTCGTCGAAATCTTTTAGACATTATAGATTCTATTAGTACTCTTACAGAGTTCAATGAATTAAATTCTGTCAATTTTTCTACATTAGATTCTAGAACTACTAGAATAGGTATAGATACTTTATCCAAAAGGACTGCTAGAGGTTATAACAGCGCAGATAATGTTGCTGTTGGTTACGCTGCTTTGAAGTCTCAAATTGATGGTAAGAAGAATACAGCTCTTGGTTCTTTTGCATTAACTTGCAACATGTACGGAGAAGATAATGTAGGTGTTGGTCATCATGCTCTTGGTAGCACTATTAATGGTTTTGGTAATGTTGGTCTTGGTAGTTTTAGTTTAAGCAATAATAAAGAAGGTAGTTTTAATATAGCTCTAGGTCATGGAGCTGGATATTATGTAAATAGAAATAACAGTTATCAGCTATATATTGCAGCCCATCCTGTTGACGAAGATTATATATGCACAAACGCTGACGGTACTGATCTACTTCCTCTCATCAGAGGGGATATGACTCAATCTAGTTTAAGGCTTGGTGTAGGTGTTAGAGATCTCCATGACGGTTCTACATTACAAGTTGGTGGCAACATTCATCCATCTGTTGGAAATTCTCATAATCTCGGTGGTAGTTCTTACAGATTTAAAAATTTATATTTGACTAGTTTGATTAGTTTCCCAGATAATCATATCATAACTTATTCAAACAACAACTTTAATTTTAGTGCTAATTGCATAGCTCAACAAGATCTTACAGTAGGTTCTAAGCTTACAGTAGATCAAGACATCGTTAGCACAAACGGTGGCATTACAGTAGCTGGAGACATTTCTGCAAATGCTGGAACTTTTTCTAGCAGCATAACAATTCAAGGTAGCGTTATACCAGACTCTTCATACGCTCACAACATTGGCAATGTAGCAAAACCTTGGAGAGACGGGCATTTCTATAATGTATACGCTAAAGGTATTGGTCAGTTCAAAGTTTTTAATGCAGAACAACAAACTCACTTCAGGCATAAGACATTGCACTTAGCTTCAAAGTATGAATTAAATAGCTTAGACGGTGGTGGCGCTGGAGGCGTACATGATTACTTCCAAAGCAATTCATCTCTAGATCCTAATACTCCTCAAGAATATTTAGTTGACGAGTTATTAAATGATGCTGGATTTATGCTAGGGGCTAGTGGTGTAGATTATCAAAGAACCTACGAGCTTACATTTAGATCTAAAGATGTTACGTGGGGCAATCTTTCTTTAGACAATGCCTTTTCCAGAAACTCTTGGTTTTCAAATATTAGTATAGCTACAGCAAAAGGCGCACATGTAAAGACGGATAGAATTATCAATAACGACATTGTTGGCATGTTCACATATGATTATGACTTAGGACTTTTCTTACATAGCGGTATAGCATACTTATCAGAAGAAGATCAAGTTTTAAACAGCGGATTGGCTGGCTTGGGGGATGTAAACTTTATAGCTAGTGAAAAAGAGCTAGATGATTATACAATATCAATTCAAGCTGCTAACTCAGGCGTAAACTTATTTCAAACATTTTTAGACAACACAATAGTAAATGATAAAGATAGTTATGATTTAGAAAAAATTACTGGCTTTAAATCTGGATATATCAGTGACTCTGAGTTAGATCCTCCTAGCTTTTTTAATGAACAGTCAGGCCAGAGACCAAATAGATATATTATATCTTCTTATAACGACTCTTCCTTTGCTAAACGTTGCTTTACTTTATTGCAAGACAAAACTGAAGGATACGTTGGTATTAGTAATTTTGATTATTCAGAGTCAATGCTGCCTGATACTATTCTTAATGTTCGCAGCACTGGCAATGCTGTTTGTAGAATTACTGCTGAAAATAATAATGATACTGAAGCAAGTGTTGAATTACTAGGTTCTGAAAATTGTCAAAAACACGGAGTGTCTTTACAGTACATAAAGAATAGCGGTGTATTCAATTTAAATACTTTTAGCGAAAACTCTAAGACTACCTCCTTAACAATAAGTGATGAAGATGGTAGTGTTGCAATTCTTAACAGAAAGATGGCTAGCAATGCTACGCTTGCTATTGGAGATGTGGATAACACTAACGCTTCTATATCTATGTTCCATTCAGACAATTCTCCAGTAGCTGCTTCTGGTTACGGTCAGGTATATACTAGATATAATTCTCTTGATCCCGCCCAATCAAGCTTCTTGTCATTTATTGATGCTAGTGGAAATATATTTAATGTTGATATGACCGCATCCAGTGATGATGGTAGTATATTAGATAAGCCTCTAACGCTTGACAATTTAGGAAATACATTCGCAGGATTCTTGTCTCCTGCATCTAGATTAAATCTATCTGGAGCAACTCATAATACAGCTGTAGGCAACAGAGGTTTAAATCAACTTATATCTGGCTCCTCTAATACAACTGTTGGGTCTTTAGCTGGTAGAGATATTGTTGCTGGTGAAAATAATGTTCTTATAGGATCTAACACTGTTCCAGACTATGACAAGAGTTATAGAATAGCTATAGGAACAGACATTGGTTCCATGAACGATTATGAATTTTCACTAGGTCATGGTAATAATCTTTTACTACAAGGATCTACTAGTCCTGATAGCACTGTAAAATATTTGCAGGTTAATACTAAATTAAACGTCATGGGTGCTTTGACAGCTCGTGGCGATATACAAGTCGAATATGGCAAGAATTTAAATGTAATTCCTAGCCTTGCATTAGCGGGTGGATCTTCGACATTGTTAACATTTGAAGGTGGCGGCATGAGCCTTAGTACAGGGCTTCCTAGAAATTATTTAGCCAAATCAATTCTCACTAAACCACCTACCCTAGAAGTTCGCGGCGATCTAAAAATAGCGGGTGATATATTATTTGGCAATGGAACTTCTTTAGTTGGAGGCGGTGAGTTCCTAGCAGACATACAAACTAACGCCGACGACATTGTTACTGCCAATACGGACATAGCTAGCAATAAAGCTCAAGCTGACCAAATACAAAACGATATAGATAACTTTGTAATAGAAGGATTTGTTGAACAGAGAATTAACTTTAGTGATCTTCCTAATAATTTTAATGATAATCCTCTAGAATTTTACATTCGTCGCCAAGTAGTTAATTCTAATAACAAATTATCAAACGCTCCTGATGCTGCCCCGCCAAACCAAAATCTTATTTTAGTAACTTTAAGAGATCCATATTTAAGTGTTAGACAAGGAGATTATGTTATAGCTATGAAGGTCAATGGTGAGTACAGACCTGTATCTATCACTGGCGCTCCTTAAGGAATAGGTAAGGCGGGACTATGACAACTTATAACTCTGAAATAAGATTAGAAGTAGCATCTGATCTTTCTATATTTGAAGCTGAGAATAATCTCACTATAACAAAGACAAACGGCGTTACTGGAATTAATGCTGCCAATAATACAATAGATTTTGATGGTAGCACAGACCTTCTTTACTTTCCAGAGGTTGGTGTTTTTGCTGAAAATACTGATACTTTCCTTATTACTGGTGAGGTTTCTTTTAATAGTCTTTCTGGAAGCAATTACTACCCCTTTGTATTTGGATTTTACAATGAGCTGTCACTTGGAACAACGCAGGTTGGTAGTGATAGACGTTTTAGATTAAGTTGTTCAGATGGCAGTTTTAGCAGCACTATCCTTAACGGCGTAAATATTAACACTACTGAGACTTATGCGTTTAGGGTAGAAAGAGATGGCCCAGATGATATTATTTTGGAGATTGTACCATCCGTTTCTTCTTCTGATTCGATAACAATACAATTACTTTCAACCCTAGAATTAGAGGGTGATACTAGTGAGAATAATGCACTTAAACTTGGTGGTCATGATTCTGGTGGCGGCGCTGGAAATTCGTGGCTTGATGGTACTATCAGTAATTTTGTAGCTAAAACCACAAGGTCAAATATTACACCTACTACCACGACTACTACTACTACTACCACGGCTTCGCCTTGGAATTCTGAAATAAGATTAGAAGTAGAATCTGACCTTTCTATATCTAGTAATATAAATATTGAGTCTACCGATGGTCATATAGCTGGTATTAATTCTGCAAACAACACGATTGAGTTTGGACCAGACCCATACGACGGATTAGCTGCAACGAGAGGTGGCGAGATAGTAATACATGGAGGTCATGACACAATCTCCAATCCCAAGCATTTTGCAGATGCGTTTGATGATTACTTTATTAGTGGCACAGTGTCTTTTGACGTTCTTTCACATAACCAAATCTTTAGATTAATAGGGACAGGTAGCTCATATGAGACCTTGGAATTTTACACTGATAATACTACTAGTGGTGCTTCTGCTCCTGACTATAGATTTAGATTTCAGCGAGGATCGGGCATAACTTTAATCTCTAATGTAACTCTTAATACCAGTGAAACCTATTACTTTAAATTACAAAGAATCAGTGGTATACACTCACTTGAAATTATTCCATCTGTTTCTTCTTCTGATACTGTCACTCATTCTAATGTTAAAAATTATGCGCTTCCAATCTCTCCGAGCATGTACTGGACAATTGGTAAGTATGGAACTCATCCGAGTCATAGAGAATTTGCTGGTACTCTAAGTAATTTTGTTGCCAAAAGTGAAACTGTAAATAACTGGAACGTAACAACTACAACTACCACAACAACCACCACGACTGCTGCGCCAGCTAATACTACAACTACAACAACTACTACCACAACTCCATGCCCAGAACCAAACCCGCCTCCTGATTGCGAACACGGAAGATTAGTTGCGATACATCATCCAGATACTGGATGTCTAATAGGTTATAGTTGTATAGATGTTACTACTACAACTACTGCTAGACCTGAACAGTCTTGTGCTGTAGAAGATAAGGGCTGCTTTAGAGAGGAACAAAGATCAAGAAGGATTAGACCCGCCCCTCAAGACAGTCCTTATTTCCCTTACGCCGAAACTACAACAACTACTACAACGACTCAAACTCCAATTGATCCTATACCCTCAGAACTATTAGCTTTAGTATCAATTCCAGATTCTGGAAATCATATTCAATGTCCAACAATTGAACCTCCCGAACCCCCTTCTTATTTTGATGCTTTTGGTGGAAATAATACATTTACTAGCGGTAATATGATCTTTCATGAATTTTATGATGATGGTATTTTTTATATAACTCCTTACAATCCTACAACTTTTAACAAAGCTTCTGTAAATCTACTTATTATTGGTGGAGGTGGGGGCGGTGGAGCTTTCGTTGGCAGTGGAGGTGGAGGAGCTGGGCAAGTTAAACAACTTCCATTCGATTTAAATGCGGGAGTCTATACTGTAGACGTTGGAATTGGTGGCTTTAGAGGCAGAGATGGTAATGTTACTTTAATAGAAGAAATTGGCTTACGAGCAAATGGGGGTGGCGCTGGAGGTACAACATTCGTAAAAGATGGAGCTGCTAGAGGAGCTAGTGGAGGAGGTGCTGGAGGTAGAAGTGATAGCTTAGGAGGTCAAGGAAATAATGGCAATAGTGGAGGTGGATCTACTGGAGACAATGGCGGTGGAGGCGGCGGTGGCGCTGGCTTGTCTGGTCAGTCAGCACCCGTTATTATAGATAATCAAACATTCGATGCTGGCGGTGGAGGCGACGGTATACCTATTACCTTTGACAATAAAAATTATAAATATTATGGTGGAGGTGGAGCCGGTGACTCTTTCAGTGGAACTCTAATAAGTGGAGGGGCTGGTGGAGGAGGCAGCACCTTGCAATCAAACGGTGTTGATGGAACTGGCGGCGGTGGCGCTGGCAATGGAGGCGCTGGAGGAAAAGGGTATTGCCTGATTGGATATGTTCCAGTTACTACTCCTGCCCCCATCACTACCACTCCTAGACCACCAACAGTTCCCAGTACAGTTAGATCGCTCGTAGCTATAGCAGGATTTGATAATATAAAATTACAATGGTTAGATCCAGAAGACGTAGGTACTCAACCTTTAACAGAGTATCAAATTCGTGTTAAAAGAAATGTTGATAATCAATTTATAAATACTATTGATATTCCTTATTCTTCTGTGATTGTAGAAGGAACTGAACTTAGAGAATATACTATAGATAGTTTGGATGTAGAAGTCGAATATACTTTTGACATTCTTCCATTAAACGCAGTAGGCTATGGCGATGTGTTATCTGTAGTTGCTACTACTGTCACAACTACGACGACAACTACTACTATAAATCCAGAGTTTGTATCTATGATAATAGATTACGACGGAGAAGTAACAGAAGGATATATTGGTCAAGATGGGGTTACAATAACTGGACCTGAAGGCTCTGAAAGAGCAGCATATATTAGTCTTTATGCTAATGGTGATTTTGTATTTTACGAAGAACCTACCGTTTTAATATTTGGAGATGGTAGTGCCGACATCTTAGCTGACAACATTCAAACACAAATACGTCCAGATAAACAAATTGCAGACTTAAAAATACCTATTATTATGCCATTCAGACCTGAGACCAGAGCCACTGTTTTTATTAGAGGAGAAGCGGTAGCAACCACTACGACTACTACCACGACATCTACTACGACTTTGCCACCTCTGTGTACTTCAATGTATTATGAAGCTAGCATAACAGCTGACGAAGATGGAGTTTATACTCACACTCCAGTAGCTGATAGATTACTCAAACCTTTACAGTTGTTTGTGAGCAAGTCTCCTTTCCCTTATCAAATCACTGGATCAGCATTGCCTAGTTCTATACTTGCTGGTTCTCCGTGGTTTGGAGGCGTATACTTTGAGATAGCTAGAACGGCTGAGAGTGGAGCAGATTATATAGACGATTTAAATCCTAATCATAATTCTGTATTATTAGTACAAGACTTGCCTGATGGCTCTCAAGAAACGCTTGATATATCTTATTATAAAATTTATTATCCACCAGTTACAACTAATGAAGTAAATTATGTTTTACCACTACAAATTCACTATAATAGTACAAATAACCACAGAATAAATCTTAATTTAAATTTAGATTATATATGCGGATTGGACAATTTAACACCTCAAGGTTCAGGTGAAGAAACCATTACTGGGTTTACAAGTATGTCAGTAACAGAAGTTTTTGGAATTGTTAATGCTCAATTACTTAGCAATGTTATTAACGATTTTAATTATAGGTACGTCTCCAATTTCATTTCTCAAGTTACTGGTGAGACATATTATATAATGTTAGACTATGGAACTAGAGACCAAATTATAGGTGCATAATGGCGCAAACGATAGGGATGGCAGGTAGAGTTTACGGTAATGGTAGAGTTGCGGCTCTTACCAAAGCTGTTAATTTAGAAAATCTACATTCTATTAATGAAGATTACTTTGTCAGACTCCTGCTCAATTCTGCTTTATGGGCAACAAAAAGTGTTGGCAACAATCCGGGCGACGCTTGTATACTAAGAACTGATAACGAAGATTTTGATAATAAGCTTAAAGATATATTTGCAGCAGCTGGATTTACTGTTACTATGACTTATCCTTGGTGGACGGAGTCTGGTAACATTCCAGCAAATCGTGGTCTATATGTTATAGCGCCTTCATACAATGCTTTTGATGGCGTTAGGATGTCCGACTTCAACCAAGAGAGAATATTGTACGAAGTAGAAGTTGATGGTGCTGGACTTTTGATTACAGAGTGGTTTCATTTACTTCAATCTATACCCACTAAAAGATCTTTCTCTCTTACTACAGACGTAAACAAGGGCTTGATATCTGCGTCCCCTTTCTCATTACAGAATAACTTTATTGTTTTTACTGATGCTGATGAGATTAAATATACTTCTTTAGTTGAAGATGACTCCATGTCTTTTGCTATACCTGAGACATTCACTCTTTCAAACTCAGCTTTAGACACTCCGTTTTCAGGACACATATCACAAATAGGCTCCATCAAAGAAGATGCTGTAATTTATTGGGGTACAGATATAAACTCTGACGACGATGTAACTGTTATACAAACTAGTACAACTACGCCCGAACCAATATATGAAGACTTTAGATTAAAAGTTTTTGAACTTAATTTACTTAATGCCTGTGGTCCACAAAAATTATATCTTACTGGTGATCAGTCAGACATGTTTTCCTTAGAAGGTAACGATATATATTTACTAAAAAAAGTTCTAGACCCTCAAACTGTAACTATTAATATTGTAGCTGAAGACTATTTTGAAAATAAAAGATTTAATACAATTGTTGAAACTGTAGATGTAGATTTTATTAATTGTACTGCTCCTATTAGTTTGCCTATAGATGGTTCTTATCCTGCTTATTCCTATAGAGAGAACGATGGTCAGATTCTTACAAAAGCTTGGGGAAGATACGCTCCATACGGTGTTATTTCTCCATATAATGATTGGAGTTTTATTGGTCGCGGAACTCAAGAAGAACCAGCAATTGGTTGTTTGGGAGGAAAGCACAACGATGTTAATACTATATGGATGCAAATAAATGACGGTGGAGAAGTTTCGGCAAAAATAATTACTGATCTAGAAACTTGGAAATTTGATACTGGTCACGCTTGGTACGATTTTGCCAAGCTTTATCTAGTACAAAATCCTATAGAACCAGAAAACAGTTTACTGCCATATCAACACTCTGAAGAAATGGTAAACTTTTCTCAATATCCTGCTGCCACTATAGCTCATAATTTTAATTGGTTTTCAGGGAGGAATTATATTGGAGGCAAAACAGAATATAGTTTTTCGTTTAATGTAGAAAATCCTAACGCTGCTAATGAAGATGGAGATCTAATACGTGGCTCTGCTTTTGCGGTTCTAGTTCTAGAAAAATCTCTTACGAGAAGTGAATCAGAAGACAAGGTCTGCGTAGAGCTTGTACTAGGAACTACAACAACAACTCCTGCTCCTGATGAAGAATTTGTAGTATTTATTCAACTCTGCGATCAGCTTTCAGTAGGCTCCGCGCGTAGGAATTCATGCGAAGGAGAAACTATTACTGCTATTAAATTTACTTCACCACCGGGAGATGACATCCTAGAAAACGTACAAGCTGTTTACGTTTGCCCTCCCCAAGATAGAGGTTTAGGTCAGATTACCGCTACAGATGATTCCGATTTTGTAACTACTGATTTAGTTGGTAACAGGGTCGATATTACATTAAATGAAATGCCAGTTGGTGGTGGATTTGCAACAGTAATTGTCTGCGCTCCCGTGTCTCCAACTACGACAACAACCACTACTACAACTAAACCTCCATATAAATTAACGATTAGGTTTATAGATAATATTGATAACACAAGACTTACTACTTATGAAAAAGAGTGGATGCTGGGAGCTGGTACTCATTACTTACCCTATGCTTTTACGTATATAACAGAAGATTGTTGTGAGTATAGATTAGATGATGTTCCTACTGGTAATGGTCCGGGGTCCATCATACCTCCATATACATACTACGACAGACCTACTGTTACAGAAATTGTTTCTTCAACTGTTCCAAATATTGTCAGATTGGCTTCGCCTAAGCCTAATGATGTTGTTGAGCTACAAGATATTAGTGTAAATAGAGGTACTAGAAATACTGGCGAGTCCACCGTTTTAACTAGAGGAGAGATTAATATTCCTGTAGAAATGCCACCATTTAATGCGGAGGTCGTTTTAAGACTTGGAACAAATGATCACGATCATAACGAACCAGATTTAACTACTACTCCAGCCCCACCAGTAACCACTCCACCGCCTTGCGATGATACTATTTATATCATTTGTCAGCAAGTTCTTGAGTGCTTACCAGATAGTGATGGTGTTTGTCAACCAACATCTAACAGTTACCAACAAATTGTTTATTCAACATGCTGTGAATTAAACGAGTCAGAAGTAATGACTTTAGTTAGACAAAAAAATAATTCTTCAAGTCAAAACTCTACACTGTTTGAAATGTATGGGTCTCAATGTACCGTTTCTGACTTTGAATTCCTTGGAGACTGTCTCCCACAAAGCATCTCTGGTCAGTGCCAAGAAACAATACATAATAAAATTATAGATGTAGTTAGTTGTCCCGCTAGTGAAAACCCATTACCATAGGTGAAACATGGCTAGTTATACTTATACAGTGAATAATGTGGGAGCTTCAGCTTATACCTTTTCCGGTATAGCTAATAATAATCCCTCTCTATCATTTAACACTGGAGACGTTGTTACTTTCAACATGTCTGCATCAGGGCATCCCTTCTTTATTAAAACTTCTTCTATTACTGGAACTAGCAATCAATATAATTCTGGCGTAACAAATAACGGAAGTTCTACAGGAACTATAACTTTTACAATACCAGCTGATGCTCCATCTACTTTATTTTATGTGTGCCAATTTCATGGTTCGATGTCTGGTACAATTAATATATCTGGAGCTACAACCACCACTACCACCACAACAACTACCGCAACAACCACCACGACTGCCGCTCCAACCAATACTACAACTACTACCACAACTGCCGCTCCAACCAATACTACAACTACTACCACAACTGCTGCGCCAGTTAATACTACAACCACCACCACGACTACCACAGCAACTCCCACAATAACTACTACTACAAATGCCCCCTCTCTCACCACCACCACAGCCGCTCCTGTCTGGGATGGTGAGGATAATTGGTCTATTATAGCTAAGAGGGACGACGCAAGCTACCCACCAAAAACAAACTTAAGAATAAGTAGAAATGTTTTGGACAGAGACAATGACGGTCTTATTGATTACAGATATTTCACGGTACAAAATACACCGTATAAATTTTCGTTAGAATACCAAGTACTTGACAGAGATGTGTCATCTGAAGACTTAGAACGGTGGGAAGACAAAACCCAAAGCTACGTTAAAGAATTCGTGTACCAAGATCTACCCTATGTTCAATATTCTAATGCAATTCTTCCACCAGTAAATGAACCGGGTTCCCTGTCAGCCTCTTTTTTAACTGAAGTCGAGCATCAAATGGCGAGGGGGCTGAGTTTCACAAAGGTCCGAAGCGATCCCACAGTTTACGAAATATATAGACCTGAATTGCAAGAAAATCTGCGGGATAGTGTTTCTTTGTCTGTTAGTATTCAGGGGACTTGTTTAATACCAGTATTAACGTGTCTTGATATGGACGGTAATCCAATTCTTGCTCTGGACGAAGCGGACTCTTGGCCCTTTTACTACGTGCCAGCACCATTTGGTACGTCAATGGACAACAATAATATTGACATCACTAATTTATTATTTGCTTATCCTGACGATTGCAATGGTGGTTTCATGAATAACAATGATATAAGGTATAAACTTTATGTAACCAATGGAGACAATAGTAAATATGGTCAAGTTGAAATGCAAGGGCATGAAGGCTTTCCCCATTACTTTACAATGGAAGCTGTGTTATCAGTCCCCCCACCATCGGGCAAAGATACTGGTTCTTTGATTCTCAATTGGCCAATGCCTGAACAGATGAAGGTTATTTACGATTATACAGATTCTGAATATTATAAAACAGTTAATAGTAGTCCAGAAGAAGTAAGAGAACAGTATTATATATCTGGTGACGATGAATACGATCTGGATGGTTTTGAGTTTCAATATTTTCTTGAGGATGATATCGAAATATCTCAGCAAGATGAAAGTGATGCTGTCAATTCAATATTTGCACCAATACATTTCGCAACAGTTAGATGTTTACAAATAGATGAAAAATGGCAAGATTGGTTTGTACTTAGGCAAGAAGATAACATATCTAGTGATTATATGGCTAATCTAAATCCTTTGGTTGAACCCGAAGAAGGAGAATTTACTCCAACCTTACTTAGTAATTCTTTTGGAGAATATTATTCACCCAATCAGAGTTTACATATGTTAGTATCAAAACCGCCGGAAGCGTTTAAGGCTGCTGAAGAGACTGTTGTTATTATTGATGGTAGAGAGTTTACTTATTCCAATACTAAAAAATGTTGGTTTAGAGTGAGATCAATATTTAAATGCATTAAACCAATGGAAAACGCAATAGGAAAAATAATGCCAGATGGAGTTATATATACACCTGATCCATCACTAATTACAGGTAGGACTCACGCAATAATCTTAGAAGCTTCAAGCGATTGGAAGACAAGCGAACCTATTAACAAGCTGTTGCCGAGAAATCTTGAAGAGGTAGGTATTGCTGGGTATGGAAAGATGACTGTAGGATCTTACCCCTCTGGCAATCTGCCTATTGATTTTATGCAGCCTAATGGCATTATTGATGACACTAAGACAATGGAAGAAATATTAGATCCAACCCCGTACCCAACAGATTAGCATTATGACTCAAGAAAACGAAAACAAATTGTTTGGTAATACTGAAACACCCAGAATTGCATCTGATGGTCTGTTTAAAAGTATGCCTCTACTCGACTCTGACTTACCTCAAACATCATCTACTAATTTTCAAGTTAGAGGAGTAGTAACTTTGGAGAACGGGTCTAAAGTCAGTACAAACGTTACGACTTTTAAAACCCCCGATGTACCCACAACAACTACAACAACTACAACTACTACTACAACCACTACAGATAGTCCTGAAGATGTATTAATTGATAGAACAAACCTTAGCGATTGTGATTGTGGTATTGTTAAACTTCCTAAAGGAAAAAGATTTGCTGGAGCTTCTAATCCTACGGTACGTGCGTTAATTAAAGATGAAAATACTAGCCACCACGTTGACCTCTTACATCATGAAGACATCCTGTTAAGAAGAGATCAAAAATTTTCTACAATAACTGAGTATATTGATCAAAGTGTAACTCCTAAGAATATAGTTATATACTTCGATATACAAGATGGTGACACATCTGAAGAGGCTAGAGAGTTCTATAGATTAATAATAGAAAATGTTATTCGTATAACAGTTAGGGACTTTAAAAATCAAACACTAATTGCTTCAAAAACTATTGGTCAGTATGAAGCTAAAACAAAAATCAAAAGGCACGAAATATTAAATAAGCCCTGTGTTGTCTTGGAGTCTAACAGTGATATTGATTTATTAGACAATGCTTTAATTATAGACATTGAAAGTGTCTGCGAATATGGTCACGAACCTTGTTGTGATTCATTACCACTTTCAATACAGCTGTTTGGAGCTACTAATAAGCTTGGAGTTATTTGCTTGCCATTAGAAGAGTTTTATCCAGTTACAACAACTACTACTCTTGCTCCAGAAGTAGTTACGTTTGAAAATCTTTTAACTGCTAGTCTAGAAAATGAAGTCGTTTCTTTATCCGCTACATTATCTAGTACATATGGTTCTGACATTAAATATTATGTGGAAGTTACTGACGGTTCTTGTCAAGAAAGAATTAGCGATTTATTAACTGTAAAGTCTGGAGAAGACATTAATTTTTCTATACAAAAATATGGTTTTAATTTAAATTTTAGATTGTTAATTGTCTCCCCTAATTATGTATACAGTAATACAGCGACTATAACTAACACAACCACTACCACTTTAAACCCTTTAGAAGAAAAACATACAACGTATACTACAGAACCACCGTTATCTAATTCAACAGACTTTTCAGTACTATCTGGACCTAGAGATAATACTCCTACGCCTTGGGGTATGAGATATATTCCATCTTCTGAATACCAAAACATGACAGAGTTTTCTATAGAGTATAGAGAAAGAGACTTAAGTGTTACAGATTTTTCTAGTTGGAAAAAATATGTAGTGATGACTAAGCAGGAATACTTCGATCATCATGGAGAGGATTTAGAGATTGGTGCAACTTTAGAATTAACTTTCTCAACATATGGAGGATTTGATGGCGATACTTCTTATATTCATTCAGACGCTCCAACTGTCTCTGAGTGTAACGTGTATGAATTCAGAATTGGTTTTAAAAATGATAGACAATATAGTTATTCTCAAATTTCTTCGTGGGTTGTGGAAGACTTACCCTCAATCCCCAGAAATCTAACATCCGAAAAGGATAGCTCTGATGCTACAAAGCTAGACGTTAACTGGTCTTCTCCGGCAACGGGCGACTGTGGAGATGTTAAATACACTCTAGAATATAGAGCTAATGGCGACTCAGCTTATTCCTTACATCAGTGGGATGGAATAGGAACTTCTGAAACAATACCTTCTCTTGATGCAAGTAAAGAATATTATGTAAAAGTAACAGCCGTTAATACTAGAGGTTCTGGTCCACCGGCATCTAACAATCCTCATACTGAGTTGTTACTACATTTTAACGAAGCTTATTGGCAAGCAGTCTTTGATGGTATGTATACTCCAGATGCATCTTCTTTTAGTAGAATTGTAAAATTATACGGATGTGATACGGGATATGTAAACGAGCCTTTTTCTGAGTATTTTGGGTCTAGCTTATCTTGCGTAGATACTTCAGATCATAAATTCGGAACAGCTTCTGCTAATCCTCAAGTAGTATCTTGTCCAGTTACTGATGGTGATTACAGCAGCGAAGAAGGTGATGTAACTAGAGTTATTTATGAATTCAATGACGTATATTCGTATAACGATACTATAATTCTTCACGATAACGTTAAAAGTAATTTTACTTTAGAGTATTGGTTTAAGATACCAACATTTTCTCTTGCCACGACAACTGATAGTAATGGATTTACTATCCCCGTGGGAAGAATTGACTTTATGAGTATAGTTGGAGAGTATGGAGACAGGCATCAAGCCCAAGGATTATTTATGGATTTTGAAATTGATTTTTCAAGTAATACTCAAGCTGATATATATTTAAAATATATTGACAGTGTTTCAAGATTTAATCTTGACGATCAAGGCAACTTTATCTCTGACAGAAATATTAGTCAACTAACTACGGTTAATACTAAGCTAGCATCTATTGCTGACAATGATTGGCATCATTTAGCTCTAGTAATGGATGGGGATTTGAATAACGCCACTGATAATGGATTTATTAAAGCATATATAGATGGCAATGAGGAGTATAGCTCTGCCGTTGTCTACAGAGACTTTATTACTACTACTGCTTGGAATGATATATATTTTGACCCGTTGTGGAATATTAATCGACTGAATATTTTTGGTCACGAATGGGACATAGGGCAGTTTTTGGGAACATCAGATTGGCACACCGCTTGTTTAAATATTGATGAGTTACGAATTTCTTCAGCTTCTATGTATTGCGGTAACTTCACTCCACCAACCGTTCAATTAGATCTGGCTAATCAGGAACCATGCTAAAGGAAACAAAATGAATACATTTACTACTCACAAAAATAATTTAATCGCACGATGTGAACAAAGGGGATATAATATTGACGACGTTATGGGGTGTGTAGTTAAAAAGAAAACCGATGATATATGGGTAATAAATGTAGACCATCCAGCATACCCTAAGTTCCCAAAAGATAATCCAGACCATCCTTCGTATAGAATTATGAAAGATATTAAATCAGGTAAAATTAAAAACACTAAAGATATTGGAGAAGGTGTTGGAACTGAGCTTAAAAAATTATTATCTTGGATGAATATCAAAGCTACTGAGAACTGTGATTGTAACAATAAAGCCAAACATCTCAATGAAAAAGGAATTGATTGGTGCAAGCAAAATATAGACACTATATGTGTATGGTTAAAAGAAGAAGCTGATAAGAGAAAAATACCTTTTTTTAAGTACGGTGCTGCTAAATTAGTTAAATTTGCTATATTTAGAGCTGAAAGAAAAAGTAAATAAATGATAAAAATATCAGATAGAGTCAAGCAGTCTACTCTTACAGAGGGTGTGGGAGATATTGTATTTGATGACAATTTCTCTAGCTTCGTATCCTTTGCAGACGGTGTGGGTGATGGTAATGAAACATACTATGTCATAGAAAACTTCTCTCAATTTGAGGTAGGGATTGGAACCTACAGTGAGTTTTATAATAGTTTATCTAGAGACACTGTTTTGTCTAGCAGCAGTGGCCCCAGATACGCTCCAGACAAAATTAATCTTGTTGGAGTTTCAATGGTATTTGTTACCTTGCCAGCCAACAAGGGCGTTACATTAGATCCTCTTGGCTACATATACGGACCACATGTTGATTATGCTGGCATTATATTTCCAGACGGTACAATACAAACTACTGCTGGAGGTGGAGACGGCGGCGGCGTTGGAGCTAATTATTATGTAAATGAAGTTAATTTTAGTGCTGAAGAAGGCAAGTTAACTTTAGGCAGAATTGGTTTAGATGATCTTACAGCAGACTTAAATGGAAGATTCTTAGATGGTAGCGGTGTACAAAACTCAGTTGCTATATGGAGAGATGATGATTCTAGAATATTAACTTCTGGGATTATAAATGAAAGTCAAAATACTATTGGGATTAATACCCCTGCTCAGGGTGGTGGTGTTACTGCATGGTTTAAAAATATTAATGATCAAGGCAGCAGCTGGATAATAAATGAAAGCACTAGCTCTACAAAAAGCGTAGCATTTGAAGCCCGCGAAAATGGCACTAGACTTGGCGCTATGTATAGCTATGGTACTGCTTATGCTGGTGGCTCCATAGCTACGGTGGGTTCTGGTGGTGTAGCTTTTTCTAATTATACTGGACCTGTGGCAGTTGGGCCTTTACTTACATCTAAAGATTTAATCTTTGGAGCTGGCAATGCTCAATATGCTAAATTTACAAACACAGAATTTAGGATTAATCATGATGGACTAAATCGTGATTTTAGAGTTGAAGGAACAGGTACACAAGATTTAATTGTTGCTGATGCTAGTACGGACAGGGTTGGTATAGGAGTGGCTAGTCCTAAAGGTCTGTTAGATGTATGTAAGTCTGGACAGTCTACTAGAATTTCTTCTTTGCCAGATAGTGCAACTTATCCACCTTCAGGCGTTCTTAACATTATGGGCGGTGCTGAAACTAGACTTAGAATAGATACTGGATTTAATTATGGATCTTCTGAAATAGGTATAGATTTTGTCGATAGGCATAATGGAGTTACTTCTGGTGGCAACAATGCTGGAGCAATAAATCAAGATATTTATGGGCAGGTTGGGTCTTTCGTTAGACAGCTTAGGCGTGGTACTGGTGGTAATTACGATTTAATATTTGGAACACATTATTCTTCTAACACCGCCGCTTTAGGTGATGACGCTGTAGAAAAAATGAGACTGACAGGGCTTGGTGGTCTGTTGATAGGTATGAGTGATCCTGCTACTATTAATAGTAATAGACTTCAAGTTGAAGGCGGTAATATAATATTTAATCAAGAAGCAGGGGCTTACGATTTTAAAGTAAGTGGAGATTCAGATGTAAATCTTTTTTCTACTGATGGTAGTGCAGACACTGTGAATGTAGGTGTCAGTCCAGCCTTTGATTATTATAAATTTATGATTCACTCTACGGATAAGCAGTTCCAACAAATTATAGGTGGTTATAATGTAGGAACATCACTACTAATAAATTCTGCCGTATATGATTCAAGAACTGAGTCTGTAGGTTTCTATTCTTTTCTACACGCTTCCACTGGTGGCAGTGTTGGCACTATGTACCATTTTCGCGCAACTCCACACGCAACAGCGGCAGGAACAATTACTAGCAATATTGGATTTTATGCTGGCAATCAGCTAGCTCAATCTGCTACTAACGCCTATGGTTTTTATTCTGCTATTAATGCTGGTCTTAATTATTGGAATTTATATTGTAGCGGAACTGCTAATAACTATTTAGAAGGTAGTCTGGGTATTGGTATAACTAATCCTAACTTAGCCGGGGCAGATAAAGGTATACACATACATGCTACTAATTATCCAGAGATAAAACTAACAAATGATGCAACTGAAGACGGAGCAGGAAACGGTACTGCAATACAAGTTGTCAATAATACTTTCAGAGTAACTAATAGACAGCCGGGAAGTTCTACTCAGTTTTATAATTTTGACTCTGCTGGTATATCTAGACAAAGACTAGCTTTGACTCCATCCGTAGCTGTCTTCAATGAAATTGGAGAAAATGTAGACTTTAGAGTTGAGGGTAACTCTGATCCGTATTTAATATATGCTGATGCTAGTAGTGACTCTGTTAATATTGGAACCTATTCTCATCCTAATTTTAAATTAAGTATTGCTCAAAATTTTAATCTTGACGGTCTGACTACTGGTGGTAGTGCTAGAGGTATATACGCAGATGTAGATCATTCAGTATCTATTAATAGTAACGGCGCTAATACTACTAAATATACCATTGGTGTGTCTACTGATGCTAGACAAAACGTTGTAGGTAATGCATACAATATTGGTTATGTTATGGGTGTGGATGCTGTTGGTGTCATGACAGGTAGCGGTCGCCTGAATAGTTCAATAGGTATTCGTACTTACGCTGGAATTCATACGGATGGCACTGGCACTGTAGATGTTTCTCAGGGCGTATATTCTAGAGTGCTAAACCTCGGCGCTGGAGTAATGACTAGTGCTTTTGCTTTTTATGGAGACATTAGATCTTTAAATAGTACTTATGGTGGAGAAATTACTAATGCGTATGGTCTATATCTAACTCCAAACGGAGAAATATCTTCTACTAATAGTTATGGGGTATACCAAGCTGGTATAGATGATAAAAACTTTTTCTATGGCTCTCTAGGCGTTGGACATTTACCTAATTTTAATACTCCTACTATTACATCTAGTGCTGGTAATAATCCTGTGAAGTTTGTGGTAGACGGTCCATCTGTATTTATGAATTCATCTAAGGATGACACTACAGTATATATTGATAGATATCCTTCAAGAGCTAGCATAAAATCTAGAGGAAATAATCTTGCTAGTAGATGGATGATTATAGAAAGCGCAGGATATGGTTCTTCTTGCGCATTAAACTATTTTACAAATGACAATATATTACTGGCTTACGGTGGTGGTAATGTCGGAATTGGAACTCGTTCACCGGGAGTTGGTCCGGGTTCTTATAAACTTAGAGTAACTGGTGGACATAGCGTATTTGATGGTGGAAATTTCTTGTTTAATGATGACGCAGGAAATCACACCATGCGAGTGGAGGGTACTTCGGATCAATACTTATTGTATACTCAAGCTGCAACTAACAGAGTTGCTATAGGTACTAGCTCTCCTAGCTCCAAACTTCACGTTGTGGATAATACTATAACAGATAGTGTTCATGATATGATCGCTGACGGTAGTATGGGTTCTACCCCCATGCAAGTTTATGCAGAGAATGAAAGCAATACAAATGAAAGTCCCGGCGGTTTTCAGTTTAGCTCTACAAAAGACAACGGTGTAACTTGTGGGGCTGCTCTAACTGCTTCATCCCCACGCGATGGTTACGGTTGGTCTCCAGACATTATATTATCTGCTAGGGCTAACATTCCTTACGGTGGTGCTACTTGGACAAAGAGATTAGTAATTAGTTCTCGCGGTAAAGTCAGTATACCAGATGAAAGAACTGGTGCTGGTAGCGATGCGGAAGATTATAAATTTCAGGTATATGATTCTAATCCAACAGCTTCTGGCGAATTCTTCATGTACGCTGGAACTAGTGCCTTTGGAGCTTACATTAGAAATAGTGGAGTCGCTGATTCTTTTTTAGCTTTAGGTACTGACGATACTAATCACTGGACATTATTAAACGATGCCACTGGAGCAGGCACAGATAATTCTTTTGCTATAATGAGGGGTGGACTTTCAACTAATGATACTAAATTTCTTATTGACAACAATGGTAACATTGGACTAGGCACTGATGCTCCCAGTAGAAGTTTACACCACCTTGGCGATACAGCTTATATAGCTTCTAGCAGTTCTTACGCTTTAGATATTAGCGCTTCAGCTGCTACTCTTGGTAATAACAGATTTCAGTTGTTAGGTACAGAAACTGTTTTCAATCAAGCTGGTGCTAATTATGATTTCAGAGTTGAAGGAGCTACTAAGCCTAATTTGTTATTCTGCGATGCAAGTCAAGACAAGGTTGGTATTGGAACCGCAAGTCCTACCGCTGGCTTGGAAATAGATTTAACTATTGCTTCTGTAGATCAAATTACTAGAAATTCTCAGAGTCATGTACGAACATATCATTATGATAACAGTAATTTACTTGGAGGTTTAATTTCTTATTGTACAAGTTATAGCGCTGGTAGTCTTTTAGGCTTAGGTGCTGGTAGTGTGCAATTATTTTCTAACGAAGGTGATCTCGGTATTCTTACTTATGGTGTAGCTAAAGATATTGTATTCGGAACTAACAATATTGAAAGAGCTAGGATAACTTCTGGTGGCAACTTTGGTATTGGAACAGATTCACCAGACAAACAATTAATGGTGCGTGGCAATACGCCTTTCTTTAGATTAGAAGATGATCAGGGTGGAAGTAAAAGGTTAGATTTCTGGATTGATTCTAGTGCTGTTGCCCATATAGATGCCAATCAGTCTGCGTCACAAATAACTTTTAGAACTTTAAGCACAGATAGATTACGCATTGCAAATGATGGTAAAGTTGGCATAAATACTGTGACTCCATCATCCCACTTAGAAGTTGTTTCAGATGGTGGTACTTTGTTTGACGGCATTTTAAGTATTAGTGATCCAAACAACACTGGAACAGTTTCTGCCATAAAACTTCATGCAGATGATGGCTTTAATCAAAGTACTTGGCATTTGGCTTTAGACCCGATGTTCCAATCTTTCAATATCAGAACTGCTTCTAATGTAGTACCCGAAGTAGTCATATCACCTAGCGGAGCTTTAGGGGTAAGTCAAGACGGTGTATCTGGAAAAAGATTTATAGCCTACAGCCCAAGTAATGTCACTCCATATAATACTTACGACAAACCTGCATACAGCTTTTCTAATGACCATGATACTGGCATGTGGTGTGGTACAGCCAACGAACTATCGTTCAGTACTGCTGGTTTAGAGAGGATGAGGATTAAGAGTAATGGTGATCTTTGTTTAGGCAGAACTGCTAGTCATCAATTTACTGACATGCGATCTATTGCTTTAGATGCTCCAGTTTCTACATTTATAGATTTATATTCTGGCGGCACTGCTAGATTTAGAATGCAGTCTGCATCAACCTATACGGCTTTACAAACTCTAGGCAATACGCCGATTAGAATTAAAACAAATCAAACAGAAAGAATGAGGATTAGTGAAACTGGGTATGTTGGCATTGGCACAACTTCTCCAGCTTATAGATTAGATGTAAACGCTGCTAGTATTGGAGCTAGGATTTATCATACTCACGGTCAGTGTGGTTTAAATATTGTAGACACGGCTGATGATGGTATTAGATTAGGTCAATGTGCTTATTCTGTTAATGCTACTTATTCAGGAATGACACATACTGACTATACTGGTAGTAGTGAATACATGATAATTAGTAGAGGAGATCATACTTTTATAAGTGCAAAGACAGGTTTTTCTTCCTATGTAAGATCTGGGAATAACGGCACAACTTATCAAATGATGGTAACTCCATCGTATTCTGGTTTTGGCAGTAGCGCCCAGAGAATGAAGATTAATAGCCAGAAAGTTGAGTTTAATGTTAATAACGAAAATTATGATTTCCAAGTAAATGGAAGTACTGACGGCAATATCTTTGTAGATGCTAGTACTAATAGGGTTGGTATTGGAACTATTACTCCTGCCCATACATTACACGTTGATGGAAGCTTGCACGTTAGCGGAGACGTTGATATGCGACCCGCTGGGTTTGGAATAAATTACGCTACTCCCGATGGTTGGGTAGAGTCGTCCACGAATAGTAACCAAGCTGGATATTATGGTTTAGATGCAAGTGCTGGAAGATTCTTAACGAATGGAGATGGAAATAAAGTTGAGTATGGAGAGTTACCTAATGGAACAAGAGGATTAATTTGGAAATCAGAGGGTAACGAATCTTGGGATTTAGTAGGCGATAATACAGGAGCTGACGGAGGTTGGAATAAAGATATTGCAAACTTAAGTAAGGATAGATCTTATATTAGTATTGTGTACGTAAAGAGAACTTCCTCTAGTGCTATTCAAGGATATTTCTATCACGGCGCTCAAACATCTGCTGTTGGCGGTCCTTACTATACTAAAAACTTAGACGGTACTGAAAACCGAAATCCTTATTTCCACGTAATTAAAGTTAATAACATGCCATTGGATGTTTGGTGTGTCTCTATTGGTATCATACATGCAGCTGATGATCCAATTACTACAAGTACTGGTGTAGGTGGCATATACAGGTTAGACAATGGATCAAGACTTCCCAATTATTATAATACCCAAACAGATTACAGGATGGGTGATGACCCTTCTCTTAATCCAAGATATTCTCAAAGACATAGAACTTATCTTTACTATGATCACATAGGTGACACCGAGCTAGAGTGGTGCTGGCCCGGATTTTACGAAACAACTTCTAGCGCTGCGGCTAATATATTAAATACGATATTGTATGATCACTTTAGTGATAGGGATATTTCTGTAAATGTAGGTGGCGGTAATTATGACTTTAGTGTAGGAGGTGTTCTTGACCCATTTTTAATTTTTGCAGATGCTAGTCAAGACAAGGTTAGTATAGGGTCTAGTCTACCTAGTGAGAAATTAAGTGTAACGACAACGACAGCAGATATAGCTGGTTTTCACACAACCGTTATGGGTCCGGGTAATGCCGTAGGAGATTTTCAGTCTTTAAAAATCAAAGACGTTTCTGACAGTATAACAACAGAACATTGGGAAAACATTGCTACTAATGGGAGCAGAGTTTTACAAAATTTAATACATTACGATTCAGATTTTATATCTATTGATGGCGCATACACTACTGGGCTTGGTACTACTTTTGATCCTAAGTTAGTAGTAAATACAAATAATGGAAACGTTGGAATTGGAACATCTACCCCAGCCCATAAGCTTGATGTCATCGGTATGGGCAGATTTGTACACGCAGATGGAGACTGTGGATTAATTGTCGAAGATACTGGCGGTAGTGGTATTCATCTTGGAGATTGTGCGTATTTAACTGGCTCTACTTACACCGGAATGAAGCACAGCGCCCATACTAACTCTAGCGAGTACATGATAATAAGCCGGGGCGATTGGACTTTGATCAGTGGACAAGATGGTTATGGTAGCATTATTAGAGGTGGTAACAATAATGCATCGTCTGAAATACGAGTTTACGATGCTACTTCTGGCACTAACGGTGTTGTAATTAATGAGCAGGGTTCCGATGTAGATACTAGAATCGAAGGTCTTAGCGATCAAAATTTATTTAAAGTAGATGCTAGTACAGACAGAATTGGTATTGGCACAGCTACGCCAGCTTTCAAGTTGGATGTTGAGGGTGATGCGGAAATAAATAAAATACAAATTGGCAGTCAAGCTTATAGCGCTGGCTCACACACTCAAGGCATTACTCACGTAGATTATGATGATGATCAATCCTATATGATTATTAGTGATGGTGATAATACTTATACTAGCTGTCATAATTTGAGTGGGTTTAATTATATGAGAGGGCCACAAAACAGCTCTACTTATCAAGTTGTTGTTGGTAACAGTTATATGTTTATAGGAACAGATACTACAGAAAGAATGACTGTTGGCAGCACAGAGACTGTGTTCAATCAGGACGCTAATAACTACGATTTTAGAGTTGAAGGTGACACCGATGCAAATTTACTATTCTTAGATGCTAGTACAGACAGAATTGGTATAGGTACAAATTCACCAGCTTATAAATTAGATGTAAATGGAACAATTGGTGGTACTAGCGTAACGCTTGGTGTTATGTCGGGTTTCGGCTTAGATATTGTAAGAAGTGGATCGGTGTTTGGTAATACTGTATTTACAGATTTGTTTGGAAATATAACTTTTACTGGACAAACAACGTATTTGGAAATGAGCAATTCTGCGTTGGGTGGGCAGGGTATTGTAACCATGAATCCCACTGGAGGAGATCAAGATTTTAGAGTAGAAGGAGATTCTGATACAAACCTTATTTATGCAGACGCTAGTACTGACAAAGTGGGTATTGGAACTGACTCCCCAACTCAAAAACTAGATATAGATTCGGATAGCGTTAGACTTAGGGATGATAAAACACCAGCTTCAGCAAACGCTGCTGGAGACAAGGGACAAATCGCTTGGGACTCAGACTACGTGTATGTATGCGTAGCAACTAACACATGGAAGAGATCGTCTCTTTCAACATGGTAACATAAGGAGAATAATTATGTCAGATTTTTTACCAGTTTTAAACGCAGCAGATCCTACAGTAATTCCAGAAAAGACTTACGATAGGGTGTGGATAGAAGAAATAGCAATCAAAGCTCCAGATCCTAATGGTGAAGTTGTTGGAGAAGTAAAGATGCATAAGTACGGGATGTTCCCCGGCATAGACCTAGAGGGCAATGAGGTCTCTGTGGCAGAGTTAGATCCACAGGGAGGCAAATGGATTAGGATTGAAAACATGCTAGAAACAGCTACTGAAGACACCGATTTGCAGACTGCATTTGGCGCTCTTTTAGGCTATGTAGCAAAATTAGGAGTAGAAAACAATATTATTACTTCCCCCTAGTTTAGTGTATAATTAATGTAGAGGTATATATGTTTGGGTTCTGGAGTTTACTACCAATTTCTGCAATAGGCTCTGTAGTGCATAACGGTCGTGATGACGAGATCGTTCTGCACATACAGAAGTCTGAATCTGTAGACTCTGGGGTAACAAGTATTATTACTATAGATATGAACCTACAGAAAGACTCAAGTATAATAATATGAAAGTATTAAATATAACTCTATCAATACAACAAGATTTAAACATTATATTAAAGAGATAATAATGGCTAGTGAAATACATGTAAATGATATTGGTACTAAATTCTTAGCAACTATTAAGGACGATGGAGTTGTTGTAGATATATCTAACGCTTCTAGCATTACTATGAAATTTAGGAAGCCAGACGACGAAGTTGTTAGCAGGGCTGGAACTTTGGACTCAGATGGAACTGACGGTAAAGTTTATTATACTACTGTATTTGGGGATTTGGACGAAGCTGGACATTACAAACTTCAAGCAGTGGTGAATCTACCAACCGGCACTTATTATACAGATATTTATAGCTTTCGTGTACACTGCAACCTATAGGTGATATATGTCTTGGCAAGGTCAAATTTCTACAATGGTTCGACATCTTATTAGTGATTTGGATTCTAATAATTTCAAATACTCTGCACACAGGTTAGAAACTACGATTTTAGTAGCTGCTCAACTTTTAATGTCGGAGACAGATTTAGCTTATGATTACGACATTAATGTAGAGCAATGCGATTTAAGTCCAGACCCTACAGATACCGCAACTAAAGATAACGATTTCTTGGCTCTAGTTAGCATTAAGTGCGCTTGCATTATTTTGGGTGGAGAAATTAAAGCTGAGTCTGGAAATTCAATTAGCATTAAAGACGGCCCTTCTGCAATTGATCTCAGAGGTGTCACTGGTACATTAACAATTTTGTATAAAGATTTAAGCGAAAAATTTAATAAATTATTATTAGATTATAAAGCTGGGAACAGTTTGGCTGGTCATGCTATTCTTGGTCCTTATAGTCCGGGCAGCGATTTTGTCAGAAGATCATATTCAGATGTAGACCACCGAGGTGGCTACTTTAAATACTAAAGGAGAAAAAAATGGCTGAACAACCGAGTGTAAGAAAAGTAGAAGATTTAGTAAATAACATACAATCAGATCTAAAAGATAATAATTCTGGCTTAATTAGTGCTAGAGATGTCCGTGTAAATATGGCAGACGTAGCTCACTCAATTCCCTACATTGTTGCTAGTGGAGATTGGGATATCCCCGGAAAACAATTCATTAGTAATATCTACCTTAAAAAAAATAGTGACTCTACTGATGGTGGGATTGTTGTAGTAGAGAGTGGAATTCAATTTCAAAATGATGTTAGCAACGGAGCTTTACAAACACACGCATATCCCGGTCCCGGCAATGTAGATCACGGAGAATTGCTACCAACATCCCTTCTTGACGATGATCATCCTCAGTATATAAAAAGAACTGCATCAGGCAGAACGGGTATTAATAATGCAATGCAAACTAATTTAGGTATGGGTGCGAATTGGGTAAACGCTTTTGGTTCAGATAATGCCACGGGTCATGGATTGCAGTTTGATCAAAAATCTCCCACAGAAGAAGTTATTCACGTAGGTGAAGATAGTCATTTTGAATTTGATAAAGATGGTACAGAAATTCATACGGGCAGATCCACAGCTCAAGCTTGGATTAACTTTAGTTCTATATCAGGCGTTGCTGGCTTAGAAGACAATACTATGACTGTTCACTCTTCATATAACATTTCCAGAGTAGAGCGTTTGCGTGATAGTCTAGGTAATCTTGCCGAGGGAAGATATAAAATATACTTTAAGACTGATCTTTTTGATAGCGCCACTGAGTATCTAGCAGTTGGTCACGCTACTGGCAGAGCTGTTCCAGCTGGTGGTGGAGATTTCTCTAGAGTCAATGTTGGTATTGCGTTTAGACATAAAGATTATCTTACTTACTTTGTTCAGCAAGAGAACGGCGACTACACTGACTCTTACTATAATGATTTAGTAGTGTTTGGTGTACCTAGTGGCGTAGACGGAACTGCTGGAGAATCAGTAACTGTAGCTTGGGAAGCAACAACAACACCCGCACCTTAGACCTAATGGAGAATAGCCGTGGCGCAACAAAATCAATTACGTTTGTTTGATAGAGTAAAAGAAATAACCTACACGCAGGGAACTCAAGATTTTGCTCTTGCTGGAGCTGCTGACGGTTTCGATGCTTTGGGTAGATTTTATACCCACGACGAAGTTATTTTTTACGCAGCGACTGACGGACTGTCGTATGAGATTGGTTCTGGTATTTATAAAAGTGCTGACGCTGACCCAAATGCTTCTTATAATTCTTTAGAAAGATATCCATTTAGAAGTAGCAATGTAGACAACGGTAAAGTTAATTTTAATACTGGGGTAAAAGAAGTTTTTGTTACTTACCCAGCAACTCATTCAGTTATTATGGGGTCTGGAATATCTCCTAGCTTAAATACTCCACAACGTAAGGGTGTGGCTGTCTGGGATTCAGAAAATGTATTAAATTATTTTAACAACTTAACGTTTGATTCTGCATTAGGATCTATTGGAATTAACCAACCTAACCATTACTATGGCGTTGACGTTGGTGGTAACGGTGTTAGCTATTCTAGCAGGGTGAGAGCTTCTGGATATTATGTTGGACCTACTGGTATCTATTTCCAATCTGGGAATGCTGCCAACGCTTCTTTGCAGTTATCTAAAAGTCCTTATACTGGTGGAGTTCAGTACGTACATTTTACTCCTAATTTAACTGATGATCAATTTTCTGGAGATCTAAGCGAACACCAAACCAATGCCCACCAAGTTATTCAAGTTAGTGGAGATGTCAATCAATATATTTTATTAAAGAAGCAAACAGCACACACCGTGTTCTCTGGACCAATAGATGATTGTCAGCCCTCTTGTTCGGAAGACTATCCAACATTCAGACCTTTAGTAGTAGATGATCTTCCTATTATAGATTTGTCTGGTATTTTTGCGGGTCTGAGTCAGCTAATTGAAACATCTGGAGACTTGAAAGATTATGGCGATGCTCGTTTAGTTACTTCTGGAAATCTTCTTGTTTCAAAAATTAGTGGAGTTCAAGATAATCTAACTGCACATATTAATAGCTATCAGTCTGACTTCACTGATTTTGAGACAGCAACAAATTCAAGAGTGGATGCATCTTTAGCTGAAGCAAGACACCCACGACACTGTTCTTTAAGAGGTGACAATAATGATGGAAATTACGAACAGTGGGCAACAGATAGTGTTAATAGAACTGCTAATTGGGTTAAATTTCCATTTAGCCATGTAGAAAAAGAATCAGACACGGGAGATTGGAGTACTTCTGATTACTTGTACACATCACCAGCTTCTGGTAGTTACCAGATTAACGCAAATATATACGCGCACTTCTTGGGGTCAACGTCTGATGTTACGAATCAATTTAGACTAGTCACTAGCGGAAACGGAACTATTGTTAATTATCTTTCTACTACAATTTATCATCAAAATATGACACAGGATGAGGTTAATGGTGGAAGCTCTTGGGTTGTGGATCTAGATATCGGACACAAAGCATACTTAGAGTACAAAGGTCAACCCAGAAACTTTAGCAAAATGACAATCCATAAGACATAATTATGCCTATAAATGTACCACAATCTGTTTTTGACAAATACTTTGAAGTTATAGACTCTACGTTTGATATATTTGCAGTTACATGTCAAATTATAACTATAGAAAAAAAAGAAATTATTGTTGATAACCCAGATAACAACTTACCTATAATCAATACTATTAATGATCATAGACGTAACGGTGGTGGTGATAAAAAAAGAGGCACTAAAGTTATCAGAGAAATAGAAACATTTACTGATATAAAATTAAAAGTTTATTGGGATAGCAAGCAATGGTTACAAATTGCAGATGCTTTATCCATTCCAAACGCTAGCATACAAACTATTGGCTTTATGTCAGATTTGAACAAGGTATTATCAGCAAGGTCTTTGTTGGTCCACAAGGGCATAAAAGACATAGTTGATATGAGATTTGAAAGAGTCGGCAACCCCATACCTGCTGGCTTGAGGCATGATAGATACTTTGCTTGTTTTTGGAAAAGGATTTCATAAATGAGAATTAAGCTACTAGATTCAACAAGTGTAGTTCAGGGTAGAGTTAACATCGCGTTAGCTGGAATGTGTAATGATGTACTAAAAAAAAATAGATATAAAATAATAAACACATGCCGTAGGTTAGCAATTGGTTGGATATCTGAATGTCCTGAAATTCAAGCACTATCTTCTGGTGAGCTATCAGGAATGTTTGGTTTATACGAAGGGTCAGAGATTATAGCTGTGGATGCTATAATAAGTGCTGTAGCTCAGTCGGTTCACGTAGACTTAGTGCTAGTTAATAATTCTTTCACAAAGGGTGGGCTTAATATAAATTTTCAACCTTCTACGTTTATTAATTTGTTATCTTTAACAGAAGGACATGTAGTATACGAGGGTGGTGACTTACACTGGTTAGGCTGGTTATTACAAGCTGGTGATTCTATGGTAGTCGCTAATTATCGTTATCATCCATCTACGGGTTTAGGCAGATCAAACAAAGGAACTATGGGTCCGGGCGGCTCGTTTAGAGTTCCTCCAGAGTATTCTGGTACTACTGATCACAATTTTATACATAGAGCTTTGGTTGGTGAAAGTCAAGTAAAAGTTATAAATGATGTCCTCAAGAGTATTTTCTTATGAGTTTAAAAGGCATAGATAACGTATTCGTTCAAACTCTCAACAATGAGATTCAAGATAATCTTATAGAGTATTTTGATTGGGGCTTACTAGAAAAAGGTAATTACTTCAACGTAACCCTTGGGGAGCAGGATTATAATGGTAATGATTATTCCTTGCTTAGAGAAAGCTCTAGCACTAGTTTCTCTGAAGGTCAGGCTTGGGAAGGATTCAGAAAGAATTGGATTTGGCAGAGCGGAGTTAATTATAGTCCTTCTCCTATAGTTGGCGATAACAATACGATCCCCGGCATATCGGGGGTATATATTGATAATGTATTTCATGCTTCTGACACTACGGGGGCTTATGCTCATAAGGTAGATTATTTTAATGGTAGAGTTGTATTTGACAATGCTATACCACTTACAAGCAAAGTACAGGCAGAATTTAGCTATAAATATATTAATGTAATATATGCTAATTCCGTTCCGTGGATAAGGGAGTTCTATCTGAATACTTTGGATGTCTCAAATAGAGACACTGTTACCATTCAGCCTGAAATGCAAATTCAGCTACCATCAATAGCTATAGAAATAGTGCCAAGAAGAACTATGAAACCTTATCAATTGGGTAGGGGGCAGTTCGTAGAAACAGATGTACTTTTTCACTGTATAGCTGAAGATGATATTACCAGAAATAAATTGGTAGATATTGTATCTATGCAAAACGACTCAACGGTAGAGCTTTTTAACTCAAATACTATTGCTTCTAACAATGCTTTTCCGTTAAATAATCTTGGTTATCCAGCTTCTGGAGCCTTGCAATACCCTGATTTACTGTCCACTTATAAAGAAGGATCTTTGTTTTTGAACAAAGTAAATGTACAAACTATGGATATAATCAACACTAATATCCACGCTGGCATAGTAAGGTTTACTTGCGAGCTAATTACCTCAGATTTTTAACTTTTCGTGTATAAATAATAGAATCCCCCCTCATATAATGAATACAAAGGAGAATCCTTATGGCGAATAGAATTTTTTATGCCGTACAAAACGTAAACATGAACGGTATTGAAGACGGAATACAGAGCGTTTCAATTAATGCGTCTGTTGACTTTGAGCAAGTTTTTGCTCTTGGCAATCTTGATGTCTATGAAAATATCGAAGGCGTTCCTAGTGTGGAGTTTAGCGTAGAGCGAGCCTATCCACAAGCTGGCGCAAACACGATGTGGGCTAGCTTTGGCAATGGTACTCAAGAAGCATCTATTAGTCGTCCAACGTTGCAAATGTCTGTTGCTGACGATTCAAGTACTCCATATGTCGGAAACGGCTTCTGCAAGTCCACTGGATGTTATGTAAGTTCTTGGAGTTGCAACTTTCCAATTGACGGATTTGCAACTGAAAGTGTAACCTTAGTAAGTAATGACTTGCAGTGGAGTGAAGGTTCAGCAACAATTGCAGGAACACCTACTGGAAACGCTCAGTTTAAAGATAAGGTTGTTCGTAGAAGTAAACTTACAGGCAATACTGACAAAAGACTTCAGAGTGTAGCATTTAGTGCAGATATCGGTAGAGAAGATTTGTTTGAACTCGGAAAGAAAGCTCCTTACTTTAGAGCAGCTACCTTCCCAATTGAAACAACAGCTGACTTTGAATATCTTGATACCGTTAGTCAGTCAGGCCCAGAAGCTGGTACGAGACTTACAATGAATAGTGCAAGTGAGGCTGATATTACCTCGGACGTTACCGTTGCTTTTAACGGCGTAACTCTCGGTGGTGGCGCTAGATTAAATGCTACGAATTACTCTGGCGGTGATGCTGGCGGTGGTAATGCTACTGTTACTTACTCGTATATTGCTTATAACTTCTTACAGACATAAGTACTATATAATATATTAGGACGGACCATAAGGACGACATGGATAATAGGCAGAGGGATTATGCAATAGCAGCAATTAGATCGGGAATATTCATTGAGGGGAATTTCAGAATATTTCCATCTAGCATAGAAGATATCTTGGAGTCTCATCGTATCTACCAAGAGGGGTACGATGAGGCTATCAAGGATGGTCTAATGACTACATCAGATATTGATCATATGATGAAAGTCAGAGGATTATGGGGAGATAGGGAAGAAAAGGAATTAAAGGATATGCAAAAACAAATTGAAAATATTAAATGTTTGATGTTTCAGAAAAGAAAAAATAAAAAATATTTAAAATCTAGTCGTAAAAATTTAAGATTGAACGAAGTACTATATTATAATATAGCTTCTAAACAAAGTGCTTTTTATTCACAGAGTTGTGAGTCTTTTGCTGAGACCGCAAGATTATGTTGGCTTATTAAAAAAGTATCTTTTATTGATAATAAAAAAATAGATGATGATTATGATATGAATCAATTAGTATCTTTATATAATCGCAGCATGTTGTCAGATACTATTATCAGAGAGCTAGCTAGAAACGAACCTTGGAGATCTTTATGGTCTTCGTCTATTGCTTCTTTAGGTCAGATCAAATTATTCTACAATAAAGAAAAAGCAGAAAATACTATTAATCAAAAGAATTTAATTTTATGGTCTAATACTTATGATAAAATTCAAGAGTCTCCAGACTGCCCAGAAGAAGACGCAATTAAAGATGATGATGTTTTAGACGGATGGTTTATACATTCAAGAAGAGAACGTGAAAAAGATAAGAAGAAAGCTGAATTAGAATCTAAAATGTCTAACGTTAAAAGTAGGGGCGCAGATGAAACCTTCGTAATGGTAAATGAAGAAGATGGAATGTCGGCTGAAGATATATATGATTTTAACGATGGTGCGGCAAGAGGAGTAATTAAACAAAGAGCGCAGGCCATAGCAAAGGGTAAACCTCTTGAATTTATTGATTTGCCCGATGTTCAACAGCAGGGAAAAATTGCAGCTAAAGAAGCTATTAAAAATAAAACAGGAAGGACCGTATAAATGGATAATAAAAAATTTACTTATAACAGAAGCCATAACTATAAAGAAAAATCAAAACAGAGACTTGGCACTGTTATGAAAAAGAAAATACAAACCACTATGATCGGGGCTATTAGCTCTATAGAAGATCACTTTGGTATGTTATGGGATGGGGATTCCAAAGACCATGCTTTAATGCATGAAATATTTCAAAAAATACGTTCTGAGATATTAGACAAGGGTAATCATCAATTGAGAAATATCGACGTAGAACTTTCTCAATACGAAATTGAGTGGCAAAGATATAATATTGATTTGCCAGTTAAACCAATAAAGGAGGACGATAATGGCTAAAGGGATAAAAGAAAAAAAAGTTGAAGTAGAATTAGAAGACGGGACAAAAAAAAGTATTCTTGTTAAAAAACCCTCTTCTCATTTGCTAACTAAAGCTCAAAAACTTGGAGCAAAAATTTGGACAGAATCTGTTAGAGAAGGACTCTTTACTAAGCTTACTCTCTCAGAATTTATGAGGAAGCAGGGAATTTGGGATGATGACAAAGAAGGTCGTCAAGCTAAAATTACCGCTGATATTCAAACTTTAGAAAAAGAAATTGCTCTAGGCGTAGACGGAAAGAGACTAATGGTATCTGAAGGAAAGGAAAAAGCCCTACAACTCAGGAGACTCAGAAACCAACTTAGAGATTTAATTTCTGAGAAAATAGGTCTAGAGTCACATACAGCAGAGGGGCTGTCAGATAATGCGAAGTTTAATTTTTTGGTTGCTCATTGTACTTACGATGAAAACAGTCAAAAAGTGTATAATTCTTTAGAGGAATATGAGAATAATTCTGATGACGAAGTAGCATTTGCCGCAGCAGCTGCTTTAGGAGAGATGGTATACAATCTCGATAAGAGTTATGAAGAAAGCCTACCAGAAAATCAATTCTTAAAAAGATTTAATCTTGTAGATGAAGATCTTTCTCTAGTCGATAGAAAGGGCAATAAGGTTGATGTTGATGGTACTAAGGTAAACGATAAAGGATGGCTAGTTAATGATGATGGAAAGAGGATTGACAGAGATGGTAATCTATTAAGTGATGAAGGTCAAATTTTATTACAAGCAGATTACATAGACGATATTAATGGGGATGAAGAAGAAGAAGAGAAAGAAACACCAAAGAAGAAAGTAACTAAAAAGCCTGCGGCTAAAGATAAAGAATAATAGCGGATAGTTATGTACGATAGTGCGACGTAAAATGTATAAGGAATAATATGTCTAAATTCGTACTAACAGCAGAACTACAGCTACAAGCACCCAAGAACGTTGCGCAAGTTGTTCGTCAAATTCAATCCCAATTAGATGGTGTTAAAGTTGACGTAGAAATGCGCGGCGCTCAGGGTGCAGTAAAATCTATCAACCAAATTACTGGCGCTACTAATGAAGCATCTAGCGCTGCTAGTAAAATGGGGAAAAGTTTTCAAGCATCTGTAAGAAGATTTACAGCTTTGGCAATAGCTACCAGAGCTGTGAGTTTATTTACTAGTACTCTTAGTGGAGCTGTTAAAGAGTCTATTGGTTTTGAAAGAGAATTAATTAAAATTTCTCAAGTTACCGGCAGCACTATGAAGCAGCTTGGTGGCCTGAGTAAGACTATTACTAATCTCTCTACTAGTTTAGGCGTTTCTTCTACTAACTTACTTAGTGTTTCCAGAATTTTAGCACAGACAGGTTTATCGGCTAAACAAACTGAAATTGCTTTAGGTACTTTAGCCAGAACAGAATTAGCTCCTACGTTTGAAAATATTACACAAACAGCTGAAGGCGCTGTAGCTATTCTTAATCAGTTTGGTCAGGGCGCTAGAGCTTTGGAAGCCCAGCTAGGCTCCTTAAATGCTGTAGCTGGTCAGTTTGCTGTTGAGGCTGGTGACTTAGTTGCTGTTATTCGTAGAACTGGTGGTGTGTTTAAATCTGCTGGTGGTGATCTAAATGAATTGATTGCATTATTTACTAGTGTTAGATCAACTACGCGAGAGTCCGCTGAAAGTATTGCTACTGGTTTACGTACTATATTTACTAGAATACAAAGACCAAAAACAATTGATTACCTTAAAGAATTTGGCGTAGAGCTTGTAGATTTAGATGGTAAGTTTGTTGGTCCTTTTGAAGCTGCAAAAAGACTTTCTAAAGCTTTAGCTGGTCTAGGTGAAGGTGATTTAAAATTTGTTGAAATTGCAGAACAGTTGGGTGGATTTAGACAGATTGGTAAAGTTCTACCTTTACTACAACAATTTACTGTAGCTCAAGAAGCTCTTAAAGTAGCACAAGCAGGTCAAGGTAGTTTAGCTACTGACGCTGCCAAAGCACAAGCTGCCTTAGCTATTCAAGTAACTAAAGTTAAAGAAGAGTTTTTAGCTTTGGTCAGAGGCATTACGGATACTGGTACTTTTCAAGTAATGGCTGATACTACACTAAAGCTAGCTAGCGCTTTAATACAATTAGCTGATACTCTTAAACCAGTAATACCTTTATTAACAGCATTCGCTGCTATTAAAATGGTAAAAGGGGTAGGTGGT
>Ga0257110_1000095_pt1 | contig 47158 bp, 71 predicted proteins | sample LP_taG_7_FD_190184 | JGI IMG/M metagenome (GOLD analysis project Ga0257110, IMG submission 190184) | Marine microbial communities from Northeast Subartic Pacific Ocean, Canada - LP_J_2015_P26_10m | ecosystem: Environmental > Aquatic > Marine > Oceanic | place: Canada: Northeast Subartic Pacific...
ATCCAACCAGCACAAGGTGCATCTTCGCCCTGTTGTTCAATAAGATTTTCTACCCTTGCTTTGAGTGCTTTGAGTGAATAGAACTGATTTGCCATGATGTTAGTTAGTAGGGACAATAAAAAAGAGGGGATATACCCCTCTCACTTAAGCGTACTCACAAAATGTGTAACCGTTGACGAAATCATGGGTCACTTTGTTATCACGAACGAACCACTGAAAGTCCTTTTGAAATACACCATCAGTGAATGCATTGCAGAACTCGTTGATGATAGCGTTCAATCTAGACTTGGTGGTAGTGGACTGCCAACCTCCATCAAATACAGTGACAAAATCATCACCAACCTTTGCAATCTTGTTACCGTGGAGATACACAGTGGAGATGGTGCCTTCGGTGACGACTTGAGTATTAGCGTTCTTCCAGTTGGTGTTCGCTGTGATGGCAGCGTTCATCTGGGATTCAATCTTACGCATGTTTGGTGTCGGTTTGGTTGACTTCTTTATAATACAGGAGATGAGAGGCAGCACAACCGGTTGTGTGCCACCTTGTGGATCGTCACAGACCAGCGATGTAGTCTGCAAGTGCCTCATCATATTCTGCCTTGGTGTCAAAGGTGCGACCATAGATCGTGCGAGGATAGGAAACCTCACGACCAGCAGCGGCAACCATCTCACAGTCTGCCCGATCGTATCCCATCTCTACGAGGTTTGCCACGTAGGGGTTATGAATGTTCATGAGAACCTCATCAGTCTCAAGAGCAAGGGTGCAGGGGTCTTTGATTTTGTTCATGTGTCTACAATAGAGGATTTTGAGTGCTGTGCCACGCTAGGGTGACAGTTGGTCAATCGTCCAACAGTGGATCTTCCTTCTCAATGTCGTCTTGCATGTCCAAGGGCATGGCGTCTCTATCGTCAATGTCACAATCAAACGAGAGAACGGACGGGATGTCATCGGTCACATCTCCCATATCAAAGATCTCTCCCATCATGTCCTGAATCTCGTCCCACATTGGTTTTTCTCTCAACTGAAGTCATCCTACAGCAGCACCGACCCCTGACATGCTACCATGTGACAGTTCGCCAACCGACCACGGTCGGCTGAATAGTTTATGTTAGAAACTCCTCCATGTAGTAGTCTACAGTAACTTCATAGAATGCAGCACGTTCTTCTAAACTAGCAGCGAATTCTTCTGCGAAGATATGAGTCTCTTCATCTGAGTTGTTATCATCACAGAAGAGATCTAGAGTTGATTCATGCATAGTATTAAACGGCGACTTTACGAGTTTCACGAAGTAACTGTCTTTGTGATGATTTGATTGTGTGGAGGCAATCATACAGTTGATGTAAATTAGTGATATCAATTCCACGAGAGGATTTAATATCAATCCGAGAAGCATCTGCCCACTGGATGTTATTCCTGCGGTCAACGATTGTTGTGTAATAGTTGCCATCTTTTTCCCAGTATGCATACCCTTCGCATACAACGTAGTTGTCAATAGTTGGTTTCATAGTGGTTGTACATCAAGGTAAGTGATCTTGAGTTTCTTATGCTCTTTTTTAATCTTTTTGACTGCATTTTGGTGAGTATTTGCTGTCACAAATCCCTCTTGATTTACTCCATCTGCAGTCTCAAAGTAGAACTCAAACTTGTTTGAAGAAGACATTATAGTCTTTGTAAGTGTTATTAACTTGAGAATATTTAGTATAATATTCTCTATAGGACTAGTCAGACTTGAACTGACAAAGATATTTAAATCTGACAGATTTTAAGTCTGTTGTGTTTACCAGTTTCACCATAGTCCTTAATAATTAAATATAAAGTTTTCCACAGTTATGTGAAGTTCTTAAATACTTAACTTTTAAGATTTCTGAGGTTTTTATAATTCCTCAGTTTCTACAGTTTCTGAGGTTCTATAAGTTTCTCAGAAACTGTAGAAACCTCAGTTATCATCATACTACAGAACTGAGTGTTTGTCAAGTTCTTAGAAATTCCTCGGAAAGCCTCATAGGGACTGACCTTTGAAACCCTACAGAGTTATTATAATACATTCGGAGAGTCTTGTCAAGTGCCAACTGTGAGAACCTTCTGACATGTTTGTGAAGTTCTTATACTATGGGTTGACAATCGGTAGGATGCACGCTAAGACGGTAAGGCATCCGCACATTATCAAGTATTTCACACATTTATCCACACTTATCCACAGGCATGTGGAAAACTTAAGTATATTTAAAATGACATTTAAATCACACGGTAAATACCCTCCAAGTCACTTAGAATGCTCTTCCCAGTCACTTCGTTGCACACCAACTGCCTCATTAATCATCCACCAACCAGTCATAATATACTTGGTTTGATTGATAGGCGGAACACCACGATGAACATAAGTCCATGATGCGGGAAACAATAATAGATGACCTTGCTTAGGTTGAATCTTTGTTCCATCATAGAACTCAGTATACCCATCATTCTCTTCATCAATAGTATTCATATAATAGATGTATGAGATACCACGATAATACCCACTCATATTACCACCTAACATATACCTATCATCACTATGCCAATGAAAGTAACCACCAGGATCAGTACGTTGTATATTATATCCTGTCATCCTTGCTTCACTACGCATGAATGGATAAACTAAATTATGATTCTTCTCTTGTAATAGACTATCATACAAATCTAATTGTTCGTATGTTATGTCAGAGATATAATTATGTTCTTTAAAGTAATTGGTGGCAGATGATATATGTAAGTCAGTTGATAGTTTAATTGGAGTATTGACCTTAGACTGTGATACCGTAGTTTCATTAAGAGCATATCCACTACCTGTAACACCAGCATGTTTATTACTATCTCTCTCAAACTTACGAATAAGATTATTCAAGAATGTATGATCTAGAACTGGGGCATCACTATAATAAATGTTATTATGAAACATGTTTAATCAGGGAGAAGGTGAAAGTCTACAGTATTTACACCATATCCAGTCACATTAATAATCTCCGTGATTAACTCTTCTGGGTCACTTACTTCCCATTCAGCATTTAATGTATCAGTAATAATATCATTCTCTTGTTCATCTGTGAGATCTTTAAAGTTGAATTTGATCTCGGTAACTTTATATTTCATAGTATCAACCTGCTGTGTAATATGCATTACGATAAAGATAACCGCCTGCCCAGTCACAGTTCTTTAATACAAACTCACGCTCGGTGATAATGAGAAGATTAAAGCGTACTCCTTTAGCAGGTTGTTTGAATGATGCTGCCTTGTATACTTCACCAGACTTACGATCAATGAAGCAATGCACTGATTCAGTCTCACCATTCACACACTGCATCACCTTGTGATACTTACGACCAGAGACTAATGCATAAGAATAGTTCTGACCATTAGGATGTGAACGCTGATGAGACTGTTGAAGTGCATCACACAACATTAGACCATACTTAGTCACATTGATTTGATTGGTGTTCTGTGCATCCTTCTGAGCACAGTAATCAGAAAATTCTTTGTTCAGTGTGGTGGTGGTCATGGTGGTGTCCTTTGCTGATGAATCAATCATAACAGATACTGGAGCGTCATCGGTGGTGTCCAGTGCCAGTTTAAGAAGTGGCATAGCACTGTATGCACTGGTGCGATCTGGTGCTACGATCTTACCTGGACGTTTGTGTGTGATTGGTGCAATGTAACACCGTTTCTTTGTGTTGTAAAACCCCCAGATGGATTTAACATCTTCAGAGTAACTAAACAAAGCGTGATTGCGAATCCAGATACCAATGATATTTGGTTTATGTTGCTTGATTTCATAACTGAAACCTTCTGGTGCAATGTGTGGGAAATCAACAGGTAATTCGTGCATCGTACAGTTCAGCGTGGCGTTGCAATTCATTGATGTGGTGATCTTCAATCGCACCATCAATGGTCTCACCAATCATTTCCACCGAACGAAACATTGACTCCCATAACTGTTGCTGATGGGTTCCTTGCGAGTGCAGTTTTGCGGGCATCTTGAGGGTTAGCAGCGATTACTTTTTCTTCAAAGACTTTGCCAGCGGCAAACATTTTAACAATGTAAGTCATGAATTCATTACCTTATTGTAGAGTTGATTGAAAGTCTCACGATCATCAATCAGAATAGGATGATCCATAAGATCACTACTATCAATCATGACCAGCAATTCTTGAAGAAGTACAACTTCTTCATAGTAAAGACCCTTGATTGAGAGACTCTGATTCATCATCATTTCATGACTAAATTCCATTAGTTCCAACCTGTTGATTCATCAGGTTCGTGATCAGGTTCCTCATCCTTATCACTAACTAACAGTTCAGGGTAGTATTGTTTAACCTCCTCTGATAATTCTGCGTCAGAATAATCATCATAAGAGGTATTCATATAATCATACAACACTGACATAAGAGTCTTGAGATCCATGTCTTCCAGCATTGTGTGAATCAATTTTGATTGGAGGAGATCGCGATTCATAATGTGTTGTGTTGACTTCTATAGTATAGAGTGCTGAGAGGACGCTAGGAGCGTCCCTGTGCCACTTATCAGACTGTCTGGACCAGATCACCGACGCGGCGAGCATCTGCTACAATACCGCCCAGTGACATACTCATAAGATCTTCTGCTTCAACGATCTGAGTCAGTTGTGATACAAATGCCTGAGATTCGCTGGTGAACTCATACATTTTATCAGGATTAGACTGATATGAAATAGTTACAACTGCATCTTCAATCTTGATGAATGCAACTGCACTAGATTGTTCGGCAGTGAGAATACGAGCGATAGGAGCGTTCACGATCATGATGATAAAAAAATGTTAGTGTTTGTTTGTTCTGGGACTTACCGATGCAATGCTAACGTGCCCAGTGTGTTGTCTAGGTCTTACGCTTAATACTGTGCAGCCTAGGTGAATGGAACGAATAAGCAATAGTTGTTGTTATCGTAGACACCAATGGTCTCACGTTCAACCTCAACACGCTCAAACAATTCGTCCCAATTGTTTACCCACTCTTGGATAGAGTAGTAGGGGATAATGTTACCCCCATATAGAGCGTAGTTAGTATGCATCAGCAACCCATAGGAGCATACTCGGAGCGTGGCATCTGCTCAAGGTTAAGGTCAGTGACCTCAGCACCGTTAGCAAGGCGATCTGCCCACTCGTTACGTGCTGTGAGTGCTGTGACGGTGCTGTAGGACTTCTGACCGTTGACGTTGAAGGTGATACGCTTCTGGAAACGCTTGACGATCACACCATCTGCCTCAGCAATGAATGCTTCAGGAAAGAAGTCAACAGTGGTGATGGTGTTGGTGAGTTGCATGGGGTTCCTTGGTTGATGAATTAATTATAGCATATGGAGAGCGTTAGCCCTTACTGACTGTGACACTATGCGTACCGTCCTTATTCAGTTGACGGCAGAGCAATTCAGAATGTAGGCTACGTGCGAACTGCTGATCAAGAGTCTCATAAGATACTTCACCATCTTCAGGAGTGACAGCACTGACCTTGTAGTATTCGGAGACGAGCATTGGTGTGTTCCTTGCTGATGAATTAATTATAGAGCATCAGGCAGCGATGCCAACGGTCTTTGTGCCAGTTTGGGAACTGTCACAGGACCACTGGACAATGGGGCGAGCAATGGCAGTCTGCATCAGTGCTGCAACGTTGGTGCAGATGTAATCATCATTACCTCCACTCTGTCCACCCTGTTGCACATTGAATAAGCAATCATCACTCTTGAGATGTGCTTCAAAATCTTCTTTAGTGATGTAGAAGATACGAACATCCGCATCAGATGGATTAATTCCGCAGAAGATGAGGCGTTCCCAGTCCTTACATACGGAAACATGATTGATGATGAACTTATCAACGATCACACCACCTTTTTTAGCGCGAGTGGCGATAGAGAACTTAATCTCTGTGAGGATATTACTGATCACACGATCATGTCCTGCCGTAGATGTTGCGGCACGTTTGACTTCACAGAACATAGTCTCCATGAACTTAGACACAAAACGCTCACCAAACTCACCCTTTTGCTTAGGTGACATAAACACATAACCCTCAAAGGGTGTGCCTACCCAAGGATCACTCAGATTGCTCTCAACATAAGAGCGAAGACTACCATCAGCGAAAAGATTGTCAAACATGAGTGCCTTGCGTTGATACAGATAGTATGGCATAAAAAAAGCACCCTGTCAAGGGTGCTGAACCAGTTCATTAAGTGTCACAGGGGGGCTTGTCAATTGGGGTTAATCTGTCCCACCATTGTGGATAGATCACTAGATTAGTCGGACCAACTGTCAATGTAACATAGTTACCACCAACATCATCAATGAAGTTTATTACTCCAACATGTTCAATACCATTGGTAGTGTAGGCATATCCGTCTCCCTTTACAAAATCACTAATCTTCATATACTAAACACTCAGGTTCTGATGGGTTAGCATCACAATACAGTTCTAATGGTGATGGATCATGATGATCACCTGCTTCAATCTCTGCCTTGTGATGTTCTACATAATCTTCCAGTTCATGCAACTCACCTTCAATATGGCGACGTTGATTGGGTGAGATCATGGGATTGTCAAGGATTTCTTTGTCCTTCGCAATATGAGATTCTATGTTCTCCATATTTTTGGTAATAGTGAGCGTAAACTTATGTATTATTTATCTGAGGTTTGCTCAGACTGTAGACATTTTACCATAAGATGGGAAAAACGTTCCATTTTGTTGTGATGTACTGACGCAGGATGTTCTTTAAGTGCTTGTCGTAATGCATTGAGTTCCTCCAGTTCATTAGGAGTTAATGTACTACAGCGATCTGCTGGCAAGAATGACATGTCGTGATTTTGATTATGTTAGTATCCTAACATATCTAGGTCACTTACCCTGTTCTTCTAACAATGTCGTAAGATTTGTAGAAATCACTTCTTGAATTTCTTGCTGACTAAGACCGTTCAACCAACTCCATTTAGGATCTTTATCATCCCACTGAAGTTTCATCTGATGTGTGACATCATCGTATTCTACGAGCAGTGAATCATCTTCGTGATTAGTCATTAGATTCCTCTTGTTTTTTTAATTGTTTCTTGATTAGTTTAGCATAGATAACTTCTTCCTGGGTATACCAGTCAGGATGTTTCTTAGATCGTTTGATTATCTTTTTGATTGCTTTTTTATCGGATAAGTCCAAAGATTAGTATTAAATATTTTAAGTATTTAACACTTTTTCTTCTCAAGATAGATATTAAACGAAAATGTTAGACGTTGAACGTCTTCTTTTAGGTTTCCGCATTTGACTCCATGATTTAAATGTGGGGGAAATAATACTATATCACCATCAATAAAATTCATGGGCATAAATTCCTTATAATATTCAGAGAGATTAGATTTCACATAAGGAAACTGTTGTTGTGTCCTCCAGGCAAAGTCATGATTGGCAAAGAAAAATGATCCTGGATCACAATTCTGTGCAAAGTATACACCAGACCATAATGGGTTCTGATCATTATGCATACTCAAATGATTATGCACCTCTTGTCCCTGTCCCTTACGGTAAGCGTTATACCAAAAGCATTCATATTCAACCTTAGTAGGAATATTGTATTTCAACAATGTCCTCCTAATGTCAAACATGATATCTTCTTTGAGACTATCCCTTGTCTCCTGATTGACATAAGGATCATCATCCTGAATTAAAGGAAATGACGTATTAAGAGGAACTAACCAATTTGATGGTTTACGATCAACTTTGTCCCAAGTATCAAACATTCCAGCATACTTTGCATGTTTGCTGAAATTGATTTTAATAACAGGAGTAGAGAATAGAGGTACAATCTTACTCACAACTTAACACCTTGGGTACTATTGACAACTCTAGTGTATAGATGTAGTGTACCCTCCTGTTCACATTTAAGATGCCAACGTGTCATAATAGTGACACCATCTTTAGTGCCACCAGTCATCATCTGACGACCTTGTTTAGTCATTGATGAATACAAACCATAACGAGTCTCCCAAACATAGAATACATCATCAATGAGTTCTGCACCATCAGGAACTTTAATTTCTTGGTTCTGTTGCTCCGATAGTTGCTTTTCTTCTGTCAACTTTATACCTCTCTATGTGTGTGTTCATGTGACCTTCACATTGGAAATAACAATTTCTGTTACTACCATCAATATCCTTATAGTGGAGATGGTAAGGAAATACCATATGAAATCCTCCTTCCGTACAACGAGGAGGATCAATTACGGGTCCGCGTGGTACACGAACTTTCTTAGTTTTAGGTGCCTCAGTTTTTTTAGGGCGTCCTGGTTTGCGTTTGGTGGTATCACCATCAGCAGCAATAGTGTTGCCTTTGCGATTACGAATTGCCATGATGAATTAATAAGATTTGATGTTGAATGATATTACCATCCGTTCATGTTCATTAGGTAGAACCTTATGATACAGTTCAGATGGGAAGATTATAACATGACCCTCAGTTAAATAGTGAGTGTCATGCATAAACCTTTGGTAAGTTTGATTTGCTGCACCACAACCAAAGAAAATAGTTTTATTAGGTTCTGTGGAGTGTAAGATGTAGATACCAGAGAACGTACAATTACCATGAGTATGTTCTTTGTGATGACCACTTCTTTTATAGTATTGATACCACAACTCTGTGATAGAAGATCTTCTAGTTGGATTACGAATCTCAAATGGCATTTGTGCAAGCATATTATCCAGTGGATCCCAAACAATATGATCTAAAAAACCCTTTGTATTAATGAAATTATAGAAGTAAGCATCTTTATCATGGTAAGAACTATATGCTCTCTCAACGGGAGAATCAATCTCATTTCTAGCATCATCTTTAATAAAAGAAACTATGCTGTCTTTAATCTCTGAGTGGTTGCTTACTTTAGTGATGTAAAGAAAGGGACCAGGGAATAAAACAAAATTACTCAATTTTCCTTAGTGTGAATGATTCATCTGGATTAACTAACCATTCCAGTTTATCTCCGGGTTTCCAACCTAATTGATTTAACAGATCTTCAGGTATAGTAAGCACACCTTCGTCATCAACAGGAACAGTATACCTATTGTTATTAGTCATCAGTCAGAAGCTCTCCATTCGTTCGTCTTTGTTGCTTGTTTTTCTTGGAACTGCTCAACTAACTGAAGAATTTTATATGATCTCTCCTGTGCTATCGCTTCATTCCATTCTTTTTGATTAAAAGATCTGCGAAGTTCTTTTGAAATTGCTTCAAGTAACATATGATAGTGTGTCATTGCGGGTAGACAACTAATAGTAATTATAACACATCTTTACACCCAAATATGCAAGACTATAATTTTCTTGATACCTTCTATAACAGGACAACCACGATGAGGAAATGTAAATGAAGATGGGAATATAACTGTCTTTCCTGATTCTGGTACGATCAACTGATCTTCAAACTCTGTCTCACCACCTTTAAAGTCATCATTCAAATATGTTATTGATGAAATAATCCTCCCCCAATCGGTATTCACTGGATGCGTTGCATCACCATCATGATGCCAGTTATACTGTTGGTTTACATTATACAGACTTAACCTTGCATCAATAGAATATCCATGAGAGACAGATTTAATCAATTGAGCGGCAACTCTATCTGATAGAGAGTTTACATATTGACCGATCAATAGGGATGGATCAGGATAATCATCACTAATGTCTACCAGTTCACGATCACCATTACCGGGAAATGATTGTTCACCCTTCCAGTCATTAAACATTTCACGATAGCGACATAAGTGTGCCTCTGACCAAACCTCACCATAAAATATATTACTGTTCCTCATTGTCTTTCATAATTTTTTTATATCTACGCTTCATCATCCACGTATCAAATTTAATCCGTGGATACATACGAGCAATGAAAAGGAGACGACGGATGTTTATCCATGCTCCCCGTACTTGTAAGTCAATGTAAAGTGATGCGTTGGGTTCAGTAAAAATTAAATAAGCAAAGATAGCAACCACCACAAAAATGGTGTATTGGTATATCATTGCTCGCTCAATACCTCCAGGCACATGACATCAATATCTTTCTCATTGTTATAATCCATGAACCACTCACCGAATTCTTCTGCCAGTGCTTTAGCATTTTCGGTTTCTCCTGCATCCAAGGCAGCACCAATAAGACCATCAATGTCGCAAAGAATGTCTTCAACTTGATTAAGATTATTCATGAAAAAAAAGCGAAGGATTTAGTGGAGTTAAACTCCAACGGAGAGGGTGGGATTTGAACCCACGGATGCTACTAACATCTCTAGTTTTCAAGACTAGCGCGATCAGCCGGGCTCTGCCACCACTCCAATAAAAGAGAGACCGTAGTCTCTCAGAGTTAATTAGATCAGAAGTTGTACTTCACACCCAATTTACCAGCATATCCACGGTCAAGATCTTCGTCACCTGAACCGACGAATGAAACTTCACCATATGCACCGAGTGCTTCAGTCAGACTCAAACCAAGACCTGCCTTACCTGAAGGAACGGTGTCAGCATCACCACCGTCAGGAGTCAGCACGGTAGCACCACCCTGAACGTAGTAAGAACCTGTGTCACTGAAGGCACCTTCGTACCCTACGTGAACGTCCGTTCCAGCACCGTTGTACTCTGATCCAGTCCAACCGGCATTGGTTTCTACGTTGACGTAGGGACCGGCTAGGGCAGCTGCAGGAGCGAATGCAATAGCGGCGGCTGCAGCTGCAATAGTCGTTTTAAACATTGAAATAATTCTCCGTAGTGAATAGTTTGTAAGTATGTCTTAGCGTTATGCTAGGACGATTTATTTATTGTATCAGAAAGTCTGTGGACTGTCAACCTTTTCGGTTTCCACACCAACGCTAGCGTCAAGTTTATCATACAACTCAATGAAAGACTGTTTAGTCTCATCATCAAAGCGGTTGACACAAACCTCAATAGACTTCATACGCTTACCAAAAATTTTGAATGCATGGATGATGTGGACCAGGCGACGTGTTGAGATCACTTCATCAATGCCTCCGTCATTGAAGGTCTTACGAATAATATCTGCCCACTGAGCAAGTTTCTCACAGAACTCACGATCTTCCAGACCAAGATCAAGAGAAACACCTTCAAGGATGCGCTGCTCAATCTTAGGTGTAGGATAGTCCTGCTCAAAGGTAAGAGCAAAACGCTCAAGAAATGCTTCATTCAGTACATTAGTACCGATGAAACGACCGTCATCAGAACCCTTACCTTTAGTATTGGCAGTGGCGATGACATTGAAACCAGCAGAGGGTTTTACATATTGACCAGTCTTCTTGAGGAATACACCTTTGCCCTCAAGAATTGATTGGAGACACATAATTTTATTGCTGGCAAGATCAATCTCATCCAACAACAGAATAGCGCCGCGCTCCAATGCTTCAATCACAGGACCATTGTGCCAAACAGTGTTACCATTAATTAAACGGAAACCACCGATCAAGTCATCCTCATCAGTTTCAATGGTAAGGTTGACACGAATAAGTTCACGACCAAGTGCAGCACATGCTTGCTCTACACTGAAAGTTTTACCATTACCAGATAAACCAGTGATAAACACAGGGTAAAAGATGTTAGAAGAAATAATCTTCTTGAGATCACCATAGTTACCAAAAGGGACGAAGGTATCATCTTTAGATGGTACTAAGTTTTGTGTGATCGGTTCAACTACAATAGGAGCAGAAGGTGCTTCATATGTTTGCTCAAGTTTTTCTTGAACTGAAAGATTCCACTTGCCATAACCGACCTTGTACTTATCAATACGCTTCATGATAGTAGGATAAGACACACCAAACTCGCTCGCGGCAGAGCGAACAGCACTAGCACCAAACTCATCACCGTGGTGAGTTGAGATGAATGCAGTCAGAGCGTTCATGTCAATGTTAATCTTGCGGGGCATGTGCTTTGGTTGTGAACAATGTTAATATACAGTATTTGGAGGGTCATGGGTGAGACCCTGTGCCACTTTACAAACTGGTCAGGAGATCAGCGTGGCGAACGAAGAGAGAAGTTTCTTGTTTGTAGTTTTCTTTCTCAGATTGTCGCGAAATGCTTTACGAACCTGAGCAACACTAGCATCATCAGAAACTTCAAATGTAGTTTCTGCAGATATACTTGTGCTGGAAATGGCATAGAACGCATCATAACCTGTAGGAGTCATCTCTAATGACTTAAACTTACGCCAGTTCTTCATATCATTTTCCGGCATATCAACATATGAACGGATGCTATTAACGTAACGATAGAAGCGACTGAATTCAGAACCAGAACAGATACGGAATCCCAGAATGTTAACATCAGGGTTGCGATCCTTCAGGTTTTGAAGCAGAATAGCGGTCAAAGATTCGCTATAGTCACCACCCCATGTGGAGAATTGTTTGTATGTACGACCAATTTTACGATCACGTAATGTAGCAGAACCATTACAACGATGACGACCGAGATTGTTTGCTCCATAGGGATAGTCATAATTATAAGCAAGATCGCAACCTTCGCCATCAGTCAAGATAACAACATTTACTTTCTGAAGTTTGTTGACATTCTTGAATTGAGGTACAATACTATTAAGTGCAATAATACTTTCATTCAAAGGTGTGCCAGATAACCCCAGACCATGAGGACAACGATAAGCACAAGAATGACGGTAACTATAAGCACAACGGAAAAGATTTAAACACTGTTCATCAAATTGCTTAGAGTTAGTACGGGAACTAAGCAAATTCAACAGAGAAAAATTCTTAGAAATATCAAACGTACCTGCTTTCTTTTCTGCTTTATACTCAAAGTGATCACGTTCAGGATCAAGAATATTAGGATACCATTCATTGGTAAAAGCATAGACTTCAAAAGGAATCTGTACTTTCTTACAGAACCATGTAAGATTGATCAGTTGTTTAACAGTATCCATCAGTACATCAACCATAGAACCTGACCAGTCCAGAACAAAGATCATGCCATGATTCTTACCATCAGGAAGTGCAGTTACTTTTTTGAAAAGATCTTCATTGTACTTATAAGTATGAAGTGATTTAGTATCAAGAACACCAGTGCGTGATGTTGTCTGACGAGCATAAGCATCAGCAGACTTCTTACATTCAAACTCTTTTACAAGATAGTTTACTTCTTTCTGAGCAGACTTCTTGTATGTATTATATGCATTATCAACCTCCTCAAAAACATCCCCCCAGTGCTTAATACGCTCTGCGCGAACAGTAGCGAAGTTTTTAGTAATATAGGGAGTCAGAACTTTAGAATCAACAATGATCTTATCCATATACAATTCAGGCAGTTCCACATACTCAGTCTGGTTAGCATACTCAGACTGATTAGCAAGATCCTCAGCATTCTCATCAAAGGCACGTTGAGTCATAGACTCATTCTCATCATAAGTATCAGCGGCACCATTATTATAAGAAGGTGTATCTAAATCAGCACGATCACCATCTTGATTAGTCTCTTCACCCTGAACCTCTCCCTGTGGATTCTCTTCCTCTCCTTGTTCTTCTTCTTCAGTGTCACCCTGCTGACCTTGTGGTTGAGGGGGCATAGGAGCGGGTGTCTGTTGCTTCTCCTGCTCTTTCAGGTAGTCAACAATATCTTCACAGATAGCAAGAACTTCTTCAAATGTCTCAGCATCACCTACACGAGCAACAAATTGCTGCTCAATATCATTGGCGAAAGGAATCATAGCGAAAGAACCAACCTTGAAATGAAGGTTGATACGATCAATGAACGACAACTGTTCAGCGTTGATTTCTTGAATCTCAAAGAAGTCCTGATCATTCAGTTCTTCATATCCTTGATAGAAACTACGAGAGAGACCAGGAAACTTACGCTTCATAAGTTTCTCAATACGAGCATCCTCAACAACATTCACAAAGTCTTTAGGAACATTGTTACGAACAGACTCACGCCAATCAATATCAGGAGTGTATAATGCATGTCCTACCTCATGCCCCACCAGCATATCGTATACGGTCGCTGACGCCTTATCCCAGACAGGTAAGGTCAGAACACGGCGAAGAGTATCAAATGACGCTGTAGGCACCGTGCGATGCTCAACGATAAGATTCTCGGTGGCAAGCAGTTTGGCAAGATTGCCTTTGATCTCCTGATTAATCATGCGTTCCTCTCAACTGACACTAGTATAAAGGGTGGACCCCATAGAGGAGACCACCCTGTGCCAGTTCATGAACTGGTTTTGATTGATCAGAGCTTCATAATATAAAGGAGAGCATAGTATGGTGGTGTCACGCTGAATGTAACCGAGTGTGTGTGAGTGGTATTACTAAGTGTAACACTTCCAGAAAGCTGGAAACCGTGCTCGTGGGTTTCATTATTTACTCCCCAATCTTGCCCATTACCACTCTTTCTATCAGGGGTCACGTTATCAATTGGAACAGTTCCAGTAATTGCTCCACCACCTCCAGGGGTTGTGTTTTTTGTCTCGGACTCATATGATCCATCACCGCTCTTCTCACCATGTTCTTCACTACCCTGATTATCTGTTAAGTATTTGTCCACATAGCTGTGGAAGTGAGGTGGTGCAGTACCAGTAATAGCTCCATGTCCATGGTTAATGCCATGGTTATGATATGGTAGTTGACCTACGGTCAGTCCGTGACCCTGCACATCACCCGCCAGAGTATTAGTAATAGATGCTTTGATATTATTGTCTGCAGTGGTGACTGTATAAGAAGTAGTACCACCAGTAGAGTTTGTAGCATAACTACTTCCTGACCCAACAATAAATCTATCTCTTAAATCAGGAGTCGTCACACTCGCCCCTTCCTTATTGACATATGTGGAACCGTTACAAACTACCCAACCATTAGGAGTTCCTCCACCAGACCACATTGCGATAATACCAGATTGAACGCCATACTTGGTCAATAAGTGTTCAGCGCCTGAATTAAGTTCTCCCGTATTATCTCCACCACTCCAACCAACACCAGCACTAAAGTCTGCGTATGGGCTGCCATCAAAAACGAAGGCATTGCTTCCTGTGTTTTTGTTCCAATCATTAGGAGTAATACGAAGGGAACCCATTCTACATCTCGCTAATCTACCATATGGAGCATCAAAGCTGTTAGTTTCATTGATATTATCATTATTATTTGGAGCATCCATGAAGAACCTAAAGTTCATTCCCGAAACATCATAAATCATGTATGCTGATTTTTCTCCTACTCCAGTGGACCAGTAGTGAGATCCATCATCATAATACTTAAGTTCAAGACCTCTATCTTTTGTATCATTAACAGTAAGAGTAGCACCGTTTACGCCGCCACCAAGTGTAATGATAGGATCTATAATTCTTGATACAGTAGAATTAACAGTGGTAGTTGTACCATTAACTACAAAATTACCATCAACATGAAGATTATTGTTGATTCTTGTAGTACCAGTTGAAGCACCAAAGTTTAAGTTAGTAGCACCAGTGAAAGCATTAACTTCCTGAGTAGCAAAATTAACCGTGTTAGGTGTAGTCATGAAGTTAGCAACTTCTGCCGTCACAGTGGCATTGAATGTCTTAGAACCAGTAGTTCCAGTATCAAACTTACCAGAGAATTCAACATCACTCTTAATAACAAGTTTATCACTCATGAGTGTTGTAACAGAAGTTCCTCCTGTTGTTCCAGCACCATTAGGAGCATTAGAAGCAGCAATGTTTAGTGTTGTCGCACCAGTAGAGAAATTAACATCGGTAGAACTATTAGTATAGTTGAATGTAGAAGAGGAAGTGGTAAGATCACCACCATTAATAGCAAGATCTCCTGTGATTACTCCATCACCACCGACACTAAGATTATTTTCAAACAAAACATCACCAGTACCAACATGAAGTGATGCAGTTGGAGTATCTTGGTTGATACCAAACTTACCAGTAACTTCATAAGGTTGCTCATCCAACATACCACCAACGACTTGGCTATAAGTTTCTTCAATAGAAGTTAAATGTCCAGTACCAACTAGACCAGTATGTCTCCATCCAGCGTTAAGTAAATTACCTTGACCATTTTTGAGATCATCACCAACATAAATGTATCCTTCATGTCTAGTGTCTACATTGATCTTGTTCTTATAGTAATGGTCGCCCAGGAAAGTAGACTCAACACCTACAACAGGTGTTTTGTTCGTATTCATGTACGCCATCTGCTTAATATTACCGTTTAGAGTTGGCACTCCAAGGGCAAAACCTTTAGGACGTAGATTAAGATCATGAGAAATAAGTGCTCTGTTATTGTTTACAGGATCCTTAGTTGATATCTGAATACCCTCATTACACAATAATTCATTGTTAAATGTGTTAGGAACTTTGCTATCACCACCTTTTGTTACAAGTGTTCCTTCAATCAGAACGTTTTTAGTTCCAGCGATAAAAGGAACGAATTCTGAATTAACAACAGCAGCAGATCCAGCAACCTTAAGGATTGGTTTATCAAGAATCTCAACTTCACCAGTAATAGCGTTAATCTTCTGATTACCAACATACAGATCACCATATGCGTTCAGACCAGAATAGAATACAACACCAGCACGACGACGTTGTGACTGTGAATAAAGAACTTCTTTATCATTCAGAACTCTTTCTTGCTTAGAAGGAAAACCAGTTGAGTAGTTACCTGAACCGAAACCAGTGTATTCAAACGTCTGGTTACCAGCACGAACCTGTGATGTTCTTCTAAGTTCAATATCAATTTCAGCAAGATTGCTATCAAATGATATTAGTCTGTTTTCTTGACCTGATACTGCCTTTCCACTTTGAGCATTAAGACTTCCCACAAGGTTAGAGAATCCAGCATCAATTAAGAATGTATTAACTGCTTCTCTAGTGACGGAAGATCTATCATCATCCTGATAAACAAGACCATGAATAAGGTTATCAGCAACCGAGACAGCAGCATCAGGGTTTCCATTAGGGTTATCCTTATCAAGATCAGGATAAATCTTAGATACATCTTGTGAATACTTAAGGAATCCAAATGTATCTGTTGGTGAGTTAAACTGTTCCCCTTTAGGAGCAATATCACCAACTAGCATTGTCAAGTAATAGATACCATCTTGTTCACCAGGAATATGTGGTAAGATAGTATCTGATCTATAGACGAAGTAAACTCTATCAAGACCAGCGGTTTGATTACTTTGATTTTGTGTGTTATAGGGTACAATAACATTACTAGCATCAGTCTTCCTTTGAATAACATAACCAATCAAAGGTGGTCTTGCATTTAACTGAGTCTTAGGAATAACATAGCGCATACGGTATGTTCTATCCGCTAATGCTCTGTTATCAGAAAGTCTTTTGAAGAATACGTTCTCAGTATTGCTCAGCTGAGGATTATTATAGATATTGCCAGCATTACTGCTAGTCAAAACTGGATGAATAGTATTAGTAATGTCTGCTTTAACAGCAATAAACCAATTTGACAGAGCAGGATCGTAACGTAATGGTGACTTCTGAATGTTTCTATAAACAGTCAGCACATTAGCATCGCCATTTGTCTCAATGGGAATGGGGATGTTATTGTTAGCATTAGATTCTGTATCAGAAATCTTAAAGGTAAATGCATCTTCAACATATACAAAATATTCTGTAGTTAAACTCAGATCTTGTAATGCACTCTGCTGTGTAATTTGAGGGAGAGCACCTTGTGCAGGGTCTCCATCGGGCTTAATTTTACGCTTAAAGAATACCTTATCACCAGTGGTGAAACCATGAGGGAATGTACCTGTAAGAAAGGTCTCTAAGTTTGCATTTACAGTGACATCAAATCTAGGAAGTTCGGGATTTGTATCAGATACATATGCCTTAACTTTAAATGAAGAGGAGCTATCGCCTACTGATCTAAGGTTGATAATACTATTTGCTGCTCCGCCTGCACCAGATCTTGCATCTTCCTCAGAAGGTGCAATCTGAAATGATGTATTAGTTAATTTAATTACATAATATAGTCTGTTAGATTCCATTCCGAGAGGAAGGTAACCTGTACTGCTATAAATCCTGATAGGTGTAGCAGTTTCAAATTCGTTTGTACTTGCAGTTGTAAATGTGTTAGTGGCAGTATTTACATTAGTAATTTCATGTTCTTCAATGCCATTAGGATCAATAAAAGCTTCTCTTAAAACAATTCTAGCAGTAGTAGGATCAGTTAAGTTAGCAAAGATCTTATCATCAATCCTACCACCCAACTTATTCTGATTAATATCAAATGCTGGTGTCTTATTAGCGTCGGTTTGTTCAAATAAGAAGAGTTTAGTGCCAACACCATTACTGGCGACTCCTGATCTACTCTTTTGAACATCCAATGGGTAATATGGCACATCACCAAGAAAAGTTCCTAATGCTTGAGGAGGAACAACATGAGTAAACTTACCCTTCTTATCAAGTGTAAATGCATCAGGACGGAAACCATCAGCACAAAGTGCCATTGTACCGAAGTTAGAGTTAGAGTTGGTGATAGAATAGTCACCACCATTCTCAATCAAATGCTGCTCCGCATAACCAACGGCGAACACAGAAACTGACTGAATGAATGCATTATTAGACACACGAATGTGATAATGTCTCCATCCATCTGTAGCATCACCACGATAGTAAACATAACCCTGAGAATCTTGGTGAAGTGCAATGGAATCAGATGCACCACCTTCTAATACAAAACTAGGTTGGGGAAGTCCATTCCCATCTTGGGTAGTTTCAGTAAACTTAACAAAAGCACGGTCATCCTTCTGAAGTGAAACTCCAGTAAACTGTGCAACAACCATGGATTTAAATCCACTTACCTTGCTACCATCAGCCCATAGTCCACAAAGACCATAGGTAGATCTTAGTGAGCAGTTAAAAATGTATGGTGAAGATGAGTCAACAGTATCAATCTCAGCTTTAACAATAGCATTGGCAAGATCTGATGATGGAACAGTACCAGGAGTAATTCCCTGAATTGTGATAACTAATTCACTATCATTGTTGACAGAGGTGACATAGTATGTACCATTAAGACTACTGTAAGCGCCAGAAATGTCTTCAACAGTAATCTGCTGACCTTCAAATACTTCATGAGGACCAGTCGTTACGATGGTGACAAGTGATCCAGAAATAGTAACAGCAGAAATACCTTTCTGTCCTGACTGTTGTAGAGGACCAACAATCCTAGTCTCCTGAGTTCTCGCTTCTAGTTCACCCGGAGTTGTAGGAATAGATGCAAATGCTCTAGAACATTTTGCATAGAACTTATCAAGATCAGACTGATCAGAATATGTGAAACAGGTGACCTTATGGTGGGAATAATTAGCATTTACAATAGTAGTGCTGTTGGGAGTATTATAAACACCACCTTGACCAGAAACATCAGATGTAGGAAGAGCATCAAATAATGAGAATTGCCAGAAATAACATGCACCCGTTACCTTAAAAATTGAAGTTTTGGCATATGCACTATTTGCAGGATCTGGAACATACCTAGGACGAACTCTTGTCTTCCTCAAGTCCATACCCACAAGTGAAGTACCTCTAGGGATGACAAGACCACCCTCTACAGAGTTAAACTTATAAAGATCATTATTAGGATCTAAAATATCAAAGTTTGACTGATCTGATAACTCAGGGACCTCAGCAGTGTTGTCCTTACCAGGACGGTTGTCAATAATATACTCACCCGGAGACAAGTTGATTGTAAATTGATCGTACTTATCGTTATTCTGACCTTGAATATATGAAAATCTTGCTACTTCCAGCAATGCACGCTGGATAGTTTTGAATGGTCTCGTGGGCGAGTTGCCGTTATTTGAAATCAAATCCGACGCATTAAAGTCGTCAGGGTTGACATACAACATCCTTCCAGTTCTGGAAGCAATCAAATTGGTTAGTCTGGTTAATGCCATCTGGAGTTAATATACAAAAATGGTTCTTCTGGGTTATTTATAAATCAAACTCTTGGCATCTTCCTATAGGGGAAGTGTTAAATTGCATGTCTCTGATAAAAAATATTAAACTTAAACGAGGTTCATAGTCATTCACCCAGAAAGAATTCTCTTTATGAGGAACATTAGCACCTTCATACATAATCAACCTATTATATACATTGCCTACGTTGAGTACCTCTTCATATTGAGAATGATTATGCTTTAATTTCTCTAAATAATCAGATTCATTTTCATGAGTTTTATACCAATTAAATCTATGCACCGGATGATTTACAACATGATCAACCTTTTCCTTATAAAAGGTTGTACCGGAATCACTATAAGAAAAGGGATTCAAATATATTAAACCAGCTAAATCATATCCATGATCACGGTGTATCCATCCAGAATTTAACATTGACTCTCTAGATAAAAAATCATATGGCAAAATTTTCTGGAAATTTAATGTAATCTTAGCATCATGTCTCTGCCCCGATACAAAAAATGTAGATAAAATTTTGTTGATGATCCGAACACGTAGACCTTCATCTAAGTGACGCAATTCTCTTGTTTTCTCACCTGGAAATTTTCCATACAAAGATGGAGTAAACTTTTGTCTCAACCCAAAATCTCTGATATAGTCAGGATTCTTGAAAAAATTATCGGTGCAAGTAATCGGAAAATGTTTCATAAGTAATAAAAAAGGGTCTTAAGACCCTTTATAGACTTCCTTCACACGGAAGTTAAATTCTATCATTCATATTCTATTGTGTCAAGTATGTATTCTACAGTGTTGGCAACATCATCCATAGCATCACGTAAAACTGGTTGTTGACCAGAATATTGTTCTGCTTTAGGTGTACCATTTTTTAATTCTTCAGCAAGAGTCCAACGCCATTGCTGCATACCCTTAGAATACCACAGGTTTATTTTCATTCTGGTAAAATACTTTCAGGATCTAATTCTATGCCACTTAACATGGGATGTAAACCTTCCTCTAACAAATATGCTGATTTCTGATGAATTAACTCAATAGAAACTATGGGAGATCCTATTGCTTCTGCTAAAACTACTTCATCATTCTGAGTTTCGCCATCTAAAGAGTCAAATGTAAATGGAGTATTATTGAGAAAGTATGCCTTTACAATTCCTTCTTCATCGGTGATGACATGTTTTGCGGTTACTTTATACATATTAGCGTTTTATACATTTGAGGTTATATTCTCTCGCTTTGAGTGCCTCAATCATATACATCATCGCTACTTCTGGATTCGTTTCCCCACATGTAAAAACATCTAAGGCGGCAGACCCTCGTTCGGGCCAAGTGTGGATGCTGATGTGACTCTCCGAGAGTAATGCTACGATTGTAACACCTTGTGGTTCAAATTTATGGGATGAGATATCCAATAATGTTAAACTAGTTTTATTTAGAGACTGAATAATTTGCTCTTTTAAATAATTTTCATCATCAAGAAGTTCGCGAGGACATTCATATGCCTCCGCAAAACAATGTTTACCAAGCGCCATTAGTTTAAATTAATTTTCAATGCAGTGGCAGAAATTTCTTTTGTCGCAAGCATTTGAATCATGCCCAAAGCACCTAATGCTTCAGTTCTAATTGATCCACCCATATTTTGAAGTAGGATGACATTTGCAGGAATAGAACCTGCCTGAATACCAATACTACCTTGAAGAGAAGTTTGGATAATAGCATCACCTTTTGTTTTTGTATTGACAGACCATCCAGTAAGACCAGGGGCAGCAGCAGTGATTTCTGTAAATGAATTACCTAAAGGAATATTTACATAATCCTGAGCATACTGAAGAATAGGATCCATGAGTAAATTTGATGTTCTACTACCCATGATCTCATACTTTAATGCTTCTTTAGGCATCTCTAAGAACAACGGTCCAGCTTTTTTAAATGGATTGTTATTGACTTTAACTTTCATCTTACCATCAACTTCAATAATATAATCATGACCGACTTTATGCACTAAAGTCCCCACAGTTTCATGTGTGGTAATATGTGCTCCTGGTCCTAATGCGGCAGGTTCTAAAATGTTTAATTTTTGTTCTTGTAATACCTCACCATAGTTCTCTTCTAATTTAGAACCAGTTACAACTTCCTTATAGTCAGAAGTAGAAAGTTCATACTTACCAGTAGAGATGCTTAATTTACCGCTACCGACTGATTTAGATGGTCCAAATGGTACAGGATCCTGACTACCAGTGTTTAAACTAATCTGTTCTGCTGCCTTCATTTTAATGCTACCACCAGCATTCAATTCAATGTCCTTAGCAGCAGTAATGATAACGCCACCTTTTCCATTTCCTTGAATTAAAACATCACCGGTTCCAAAAATTTCTACACTTTTTTCTTCATCACTACCAGCTTCCCCACCACCAGTTACTGAATGACCCTTAGCACTAAGCATAATATCATGCTCAGACGTAAAATGCATATATCCAGATGATGTAACATCAAGATAACCTTGATTAGGTGTTAACTCTGCACTATGTGCAATCAGAAGAACAGCACCATTCTCTTGCCAACGAATCATTGATCCGCGATAATGACGCATCTCATAGTTTGAATCTCCACCTCCACTAGTCTCACTGATTTTAAAAGAACCATTAGTGATCTTCTGAACGACCTCATTTAATTCTGATCTAGTTTGAGAAGCACCTGTTTCTATGGACTGTTTATTTTCTAACATAATTTTATGGGCAATCTACGATGCTTACAGTTCCGACTTTGCTTTCATTATATTTATTGACGACATTCAAGTAACGATCAGAGACTTGATCACATGGTACATAGTTTACCACAGATTTTGCATATGCACCAATACCGCCAGCACCATCAATATAAATCCTTGGAATTCTATCATAAACGATATCTTTAGGGTTGGTAATTCTAATCTCTACTACTCTACCATTTTCATCAATCGCTGCAACAGCAATATTGGGATCACCATCCACAAAAACTGTGGGAGATGATTTAAAATATCTCCCAGGATTTTGAATCACAATAGAAGTTAAAATACCACAAAGATTAGGTTCAGAAGCAGCATATCCTGTACCAGGAGACATAATAATAATGTCAGTTAGATTCCCGTCATCATCAATTTCTGCCTTCGCGATGGCACCAAAACCTAATCCGCTGATCGGAACAAGAGGAGGTTGTTTATATCTTGGAGTAATGGGTCGGGGGAATGAGACAACACCACCACCAGGACCTATGACAATAGGAATTGATATAATACCAGGATCGGTATGCGGGATAATAACTTTAATTGGATCTCCACTAGGATTTGGAAGACCTACTCCAATAGGAACATCATCATCAGGTTCTGGAATTACGGGTTGATCAATATCATCTGGAGGAACTTCTGGAGATGGTTCAACACAAAGACCAGTGGTTGCTGATATTGCCGTCTGAGGATTAGGTGCGGTATTAGGATAGGTAATAGTGTTACCATCACTCAGAGTTCCTGGAGGAGCACAATTTACTGTGCTAAGATAAACATTACTCTTAGTCACACCAATATAAATGTTATCTGTTGTTTTATTCAATACAGGAGTAATAGTAGACTGTGTTACTGGTGTTGCAGTGATCTGACAACGATAGTATTCCTCATCACAAATTAAGTAAGAGACAGGGTCAATTAAGAGTTCATTTGTAGTAGCACCGGCATATGTAACACTAGCGGATTGTGCCACTGTACTAGTATCCCAACCATTCAAAGTAACACTTTGACCAGTATTAGAGTCAGTGAACGTGACATCAGATGGTCCATATGTTGTAACTAATTCATTAATAGTTTCATTTCTAACTCCATTTGCAACATCAGTCCATACTCCATTAGGTTCATATGTTCTCTGCCATTGATACGTGAATGTATATCCAGGGACACTAGCCTTAGAAATAAATCCTAACTTCAAAGGAATACTTTCCTCTTGAACAATACATGTAGAGGGTAGAGTTGGCAATAAAATTTCAGCATTACATGAAGCAGATGGTTTCTGTGTCGGTACATAACTAATAACCCCGATTTTAGTGATACCAGCACCAACAGCAGTTCCTCCAGTTGCTCCTGACCCACCTAAGTTTGAAGAAGATCCTTGTGGTAATAATACATCTTGGAAAAGAACACTAAAATCAAATGTTTGATTGCTATAATTAGGATTAATATTCGTTGGAACTGAGAAAGTTACCGAAGAAACTCCTGGTCCGAATTTGAGAACTGCAGTACCACCAGTAAAATGTGTACCTGATAACGCTGTATTATCTTGTGTAGTAGCTTTAATCTGAGTTTCTTCGGAAAGATTCGGACTGCGAATAACTGTAAAATTAGCTAATTCTCCAGCAATTACACTAACATCGTCTACGATATAATTAATGTTCTGAGTGATCATCTCAGGAGGATTAGATATAACAGTAGTATCTGGTGCAGGAGCAGGATCTATAACATATTTAATTTTAAGTTGTCTGGTGTTTAATATAGATGATGTAGATGGAGTATTTTTATATGGATATTTGCCAAGATCTAAATCTTCAACTGATCTGTATATACTTGCTTGATATGTGACAAAATCCTTCTGTTTATCAGCACTATGGAACTTATCAGAGGCAATTGTGACTAGAGGTGCCTTGTTTTTAAGAGTTTGAATATTTACAATCTTAGATTTTTCCCCAGCAGCGAAATAAAGTTTTTCAGATTTTACAATATTAGTTGCGATTGGTGGAATGGTTGCACTGTCAGCATATTGATCCTGATCAATATTAGGTCCAAATTCAATATCACCACCAGTATTAACTCCAGGAGTAATACCAGCAACTCTTGCAGTATCAGTTGATTTTAAATGAACAGCAAAAATAATTGTCGCAGGTTGATTAGTATTGTTTCTTTTGATTTTAATTTTCTGTACTTGACCATTTTGCACCTCACTACCTATAGGTGTCATTACATAAACAGCATCATACTTATCATCAGGTTTACCGATTACCACGCCCGTTGTAGTTGATGGACTATAATCATCAACATCATCACCTCCAGGTGGTGGAGGGAAGTTGCCATCATCATCAGGAATTCCTGGATTATCAGGAGTTGTTCTAGAACCACCACCAGTATTTCCATCGCTAAGATTATTACAGAAGTCAAATACATCTGAAATCTCTGGAGATAGGAGATTCGCTGCAGTAGTAAATGCATTCTTTAAATCTTCATTGTTGGCAGAAACACCTGGAACTTTAGCAGTACCTAGATCAACACCTTTTGCAAAGTTTGCTGCTTCAGCGTTAAGTTTTGATGTTTCTTTACCAATAGAAGCTGATACTCCATCAAGAGCACTTAGACCTGAGTTGAGATTTTTTTTGAGTCCGGTAGTAAGTCCAAATTCACCAGGATTGTTAAATGCATTAATTAAATTTTTTGATGCCGCTGTACCACAATCACCAGAACCACCACAACTGATACCCAAGAAGTCAAGAATAGCATTGATTGCTTCTCCTAACATGTCTCCAAATCCACCAATAATACCTGCAATAGATGAAATTCCTGCCATAATATCATTCATCATCCCAAGAACTTCTCCAAGGACTTCATTTAAAACACCATCTATAAGTGTGGTTAAACATCCAAATACACTGCCAATAGCAGAGTCAACCAAAGTGTTCAGTAGATCTTCAATCATATTAGAGAGCATACTCTCAATATCACCAAAGCTACAAAAAACACTATTTAAAATTTCTTCAAATACCTCAGTAATTGTTGATGTAATTCCCTTAATAGGGACCATTATCGCCTTAACAAGTGCGTCAATTGCTTGCCTCACATACTTAGTGACAATTGCCTTAATCCATGCAAGACCACCACGCATGATTCCCATGATACTGGCAAGATATTTTTGAAGATATCCCGTAATAGAGAACAATTCTCCAGTAACATTATTGACAAACTTTGATCCAATCTTACCATCAGTATCTTGAATGATTTTTAAAAAATCTCCAATCACAGCATTCATTGAGTTACCAATGCTACCATTCTCACCACATTTATTGGCACCTTTTACATCTTTACCATTCTCCGGGATTCTATCTGAAGCAGTAACAATTTCAAAACAACCATTGTTACCCTGAGATGCACTAAACACATTGTTGTGTTTGTTAACAAGAGTCTCTATGACCTTAGGCGCTACTTTTGAAAAAGTGTTTTCATCAGCAAAAACTGAGTCCGTTTCTTTATGTGATGATAATATTATAGGATCCCCATAATCGTCAGCATCAAATTTAACTAATACAAAATCTCCTTTTCCGAAAGTTGCTAATGCATTATTTGAGATACCTGAATTAACATTCCCGTGAGTAGATTTAAGAGTTGCTGCAATTGGAAGAGCATCCTTTGCTACATGATCTTCTTCGCAGTTCTGCTCATTGATATCACAATATCCATGAATAGCAGGACATCTAACCTGATAAGTTCCAGGTCTTTGAGTATTAGCGTCAACAATAAACCCAAGAAGGACTGTACCTTTCTTACCTAAGTTTGTTCCCTCTATTGAGAGATTTTTACTCCAATCTTGTTCCATATTAGGAATTTATTAGTTTACAAAGTTCCAGATGTGTGTATACATGTTGAATCTCTTCAACTTTATGATTTAACTGCGTAATCAAATAGTATCCTGAATATTTAGGACTAATTTCAGGTTCCTTACCACTGTCAGCTTTAATTTCAGGAAACTCTAAGTATACATGATCACCCACACGAAGTGATAGATTTCCCGGTATTCTCATTGATGCTCTCTTTTGCTTGAGCAATGCTAATGTTGCTGGATAATTCAGTGATGTAAGAACAGGAGACGTAGGTTCATTATCTAATGCAGATGGATCGCATACTCTATAAAATTCAGTTTGATATTCTGATTGATCTGTAATAATGATATCAGTAAGTTGTCCATCCGATGCTGCTTTAAGACATGGATCTACAGAAGATTCTGATGGAAGTTTCTCTATACGTTTAAACTTATTTCTAGCAACATCCAATAGACGATGTTCCTTTTTACCTCTTTTGCCCGAAGCAATTTCTTCTAATAATCCTGACTGACTACCACTATCATAAAAACTAAAGGTCAGAATAGTATATGCTGCATCTTTACCATCACTAGTACTAGTATTATTAGGACGAACAGTATATGCACCATGAGACTGATTATAGTTTGATGCTTGAGTCATCAAATTATAAATTGAATTAAACCTATACGTGTCATATGTCTCATAAAAAACATATCCGGTTGCTCTAGTTTCTTGTTTGCCACTACCAGTATTTGTACTTTTAGGTGTTGCTTTTCCGCATATATGATTGATAAATTGATATGTTTTCTTACCATTACCCATAATTTTAGCAACAGGTTCTGTCATTTCTGTGCTAATATCAGCTGATTTAGCAGTTTTAATATATTTACCCATCACCATGTCAATCGCAGTGTTATAATCAACTTTAGTAGTCTTATCAGGAGGGAGGGCAGATTTTACTGTAGTATTAAAAGCAACAATAGCATCTTTGTTGATTAACTCTAATGTATAACTTTTTTTCTTACCCTTTACATTTTGAGAAATCACTCTATTCACATAAAAACAATTAGACCCTGCAAAGATCATTGTAGTTATTTGTCTTTCCCAATCACTCCCAGCCGCAGGATCATGTAGTTCAATCTCAACAGGGCAAAATTGTCTAATCCCACAGTTATTGAATGCTGCATCAACTCTACCCGCAGAGTCAAGAATCGTAAGTCTTGCCCTCAGAAAAGACTCATGAATTGATTCAAAATAGTTGAATGAAATAATCTCAGGAAATTCAACAGATTCTCCTGTCGGAGAAATTCCTGCTAAGGTATCCGCTTCAGGAATATTATAAAATTTACCCGATATAGATTTAATTTTGTTTGGTTCTGTTGCAGACGACATTATTCCTCGGTTGCGTAAATATCTTGTGTGAGCAGAATAATTGGCGGACCAAAGACATTTTCAGTCCTCTGTGCCACAGTATCTATATTAGATACTTGTTTGGGTGATGAGAAAATAGAAGGTACTATAGTGCTTTGAATGGTACTATGTGCTTCAGAAAATACCTCACTTATGGGACCCGATGCTAACGAGGGATCATATTTACTAATTATAGCACTCTTTACATCAATCGGGGTGTCCATTTTCATATCAGGATTATATGACGATTTTTGATCAGGAGATTTAGGTATAGATGTCCTATTAATTGAAGTTATATTATTCTGAATCTGAATAGGAGACCTTGCTTTCGTTTCTTGACTATACTTTCTTTCAAAAATTTCTTCAATCTTTCTAAATGGTTCTTTGAACAGAATGTTCAGAACTTCTTTACCAATAGGTCTCTCTGTTGGAATAACAACAACTGGTTCTCCAACTTCAGCAACATCAACGATAGTAGGTCTATCAATTATCAAATCGCCAATACTCTTTGTGGGGTCATTGTAAATGATTGGAGTGTCAAGTAATTGCGGAATAAGAATGGCACCCGCTGCTTCTTTCTGAAGACCATTATAAACACTAGATGCAGAGTCAAGACGACGCTGAAGAAAATCAGGTCCATGCATGTCAAAGTAAGGTTGAAGATCTCCACCAGCTTCATATATTGTGGTGAATACTTCTGTTGCTTCTGCAACATCACTAGTATCTTTCAATTCTTCCATCATGCCGGGAAATAATTTACCTAATTCCCAATCAAATGCCCTTAGGTTGTCTGAATTTGTCCATGGTCGGTCAGTTACCCCAATAGCATTAGCAACTTGATCTAATCTTCCTCCAGGTGCCATGTTAGTCCATTGAGCCCATCCATAACCAACCCTGCTAGATCCAATAGGAGGTGGTCCAAAGTCACCATATTGAGCAGCATAAGAATCTTCAATATCATCGGGTCTACCTTTACCCATACCCTCATTCATCCAAACACCAACAATTGCTGATGCTTGATAATCCTCAAGGTCATACTTTCGCATCAGATAGCCAGCGATTTTTGTGTAGTCAGCATCTGCGGGTGGCATGTCAGGATCATATACACGACTAGCCGCATAACCTAATCCCCCAGCAGCGATTAGCGCCGTAGCAGCAACAGCAAGATTATTTGATTTCTCATCATCAGACTTCTTATTATCTTTTCTTTCATTTACTTTCTCCAGGAGTTTTTCAGTAATCTTTAACTTCCTAGTCTGAATTTCTTGCTCAAACAGTTTATCAGCAACTATCTTATGATAATTTACTCTTCTGATATTATCTAATACTTTGATTAAATTGCCGATAAGACCATTAAATCTCTCTAATAAGTAAGTCCAATCATTGATATCTTCATCAGCGACAATCATTTCTAACTGAGATTTTGCTAGAATATAATTTTTCTCCTCATACTCTAGTTCCAGTAACCACGGAGGAACAATAGGACTAAACATACCAACAACATTTCTCAACTTACTCTGCTGTTTCTTAGCAGGAATAATTTCAGTTAATGCCTTAATCTTCGGTGGTTTTGCATCACCAACTATGGGAGTCTTTGCTGATGCCTCATCCCATTCATTGAGATCATAGTCATCACCCTCTATAAGTTTTATTAGTGCTTTAATCATGCCTCTTGGTAATAAACTGTGGGTTTGAATAATGCAACTATACTACTCTTAGAATTGCCGAATGAGAACTCTTCTTGAGTTTCACTAGCAATTTCCATTTGATTACTATCTGGTATACTATTTAACGATGATTGATCACCATATTTACCTGGATTGAAAAACTTATCAATAGTAAGATCTGGAATAAATGGCATCCCAGCACCAACCTTACCAGCACCAACTTTCTTTTCTCCAACAATACCAGGACCAACAATCTGCAGGGGACCAGATCTTAAAAGCATCTTCTCAATCTTCTCTCTAGTAGGAAGTCCTCTATCATTTTGTTCAGATGCTTCCCTAAGATTTCCCTCTTCTATAGCCTTACTAAAGTCAGGAGCACTATACCAGAAGTATGGTTGGTTAAATCCATATAAGATGACACCAGCCTGCTGTTCAGGCGTGAAATACTTAAATTTTGGAAAATGTTTTGTATCTAAGAAATTGTCATGATAATCCCTAACTTGATATTCAAGTAACTCATCAGCTTCCTTTTTGGTCATTGTCATACCAGGAAATACTGCCCTATTACCTTTAGTTATTTCGTCAAGGAATGTGAATCCCCAACCGATAGTAGTTCTATCATTAGCAACTCCAGTCTCATAAGCATGGAACACCGTACTATCAGTAATATTCTTATACCTTGGTGAAGATGGTTTCACCCACTTATTTCCATTAGGAGATAATGAAGAGATTCCTTCCTCTTCCTTAATCCACTCAATACCCTTAGCAATTCCACCTTCACCCATCATATTTTGACTAAACCCAGATTGTCCCTCAACACCAAGATCAGTAAGACTCTTCGCAATATAATACTCAGGAAGAATGGATTTAATCTTTTCCTTCATCATCAGTTCAGCAAAGATTTGCATCTGACTCATTGGAACCACAAATTCAGGACCAGCTTCACCAACCATAATTTTACTAAGATTAATACCCCCCTCAGATTCCATATCAGGTTGATTATCACGAGTCCATTGTGCAGGATCAACCATGTTTCCATTCATAAGAACATTCCAATGTAAGTGAGGTCCGCTGCTTCTTCCAGTGTTTCCAAGTTCACCGATTTTAGTACCTGCTTTAACTTGATCATCAATCTCAACGGTCATACTATCTAAGTGAGCAAAGTCCATCTCAATCTCACCAGCTCTCACAGTGACCATTTTTCCATATCCACTGACAACGTTAGAGCGAGTAATCACACCAGTGATTGGAGTAATAATGGGAGTTCCTACTACACCTGCAATATCAATACCCCCATGAAGTCTAGTTGCACCGCCCATGGTTCTTTGACCATAACCAGATGTAAATACTAACCCTTTAGTTCCTTTAGGAAAAGGAATCCATGCTGGTCTTGAACCAAGGTTTTGACCTTGACCCATAGTATAATCTTTTTTCCCAGCAATATCTTTAAATACTTTCTTATTAGTAAATAAGTTAGTAACTGAGGTAACTGCTGTATCTGCTAGATCTAATCCATATGCAGTTGCTACTGCCAGAAGTAAACTAGTATCATCAAGAGTAGCACCAGATGTTCTAGATCTCGCACTCTTAGATAATCTTTTAAAGGTTCTCTTTGATCTTTGTGTTCTTACCTTCTGTTCACTTTCTTCAGAAGCATAGATAGACTTTTTTTGTGAAATAGCTATCTTATAAGACTCTGCAAGTTGACCCAGAAAACTTTGCAGAGAATCTAGATATGAACTAGTTCTATTAAAAAACTTATTGAGTGGATTAGTTTCTTTATTCTGTACTACAAGTCGCTTTACTTGAGTCTCAGGAACAATTTGCTGCTGTTCACTAAAATCAGTATTAATAATATATGATGCACTTGCTTCGCGAACAGGAGTGATTTCATTGCCAATGACAAAATACTCGGGGGATGATGCCTCCGAGTTAGATGGAACTATTTTTGTCTTTGCTTCAATCATTTATCAGAACCTACTCCCAAAACTAGGATCAATAAATGTAGTACTTCTACCAAATGGGGAAGCTTCCACATCAATTCCTGGTGAGTCATATCCAACTTCTTGTTTCTTTGGTTTTTTACCAGGAAGTTTGATATAATTTGGTGGCAGTGGAACAACCTGAGGTGTAGAATTGTTATCCGACTGCATCATACTACCTTGAGCATTTTCAAGATTTTGTGATGGCATTGGACCCTTATATCCAGGAGCATTAAAATAAGCATTAGGACCAGTAACTTGGTCATACGTTGCTGTAGGAGCAGGATTAACCAGTTCATTAATAATTAACTCAGCAAACAATGCAAATGGATTCAGTGCAGAAGAAGGATTGATACCTCTTCCTACAGCACGAACAGGTCTTTCAAATGCCTGACGAACAGCAGGAGTAGGACCAGTTTTTACCATATCTGGGGTGAATGCTTTCAAAGGATTCCATCCTTTAATTCCAGTTGCACCAGATTTAAATGCTTTATTACTTCTAGTAAGTTGTTTAGCATCATCTGCCATCAAACCATCTGCTCCTCTCCATCGTGCAGTATTCTCATTAGGAACTCTAGCATTTCTACCTTTATTCCACCAATCAACAACGCCACCACCACCGAAATTAGGGATTTTCATATTATTAGATACTTTCTTGAAATATTGTTTTGAACTGGATTCATACAAATTCATATTATTAATACCACCAGAAGCTTGGGGTACTAAAACTGCTGGATCAGCGGCAGCAGGAGTGGTGGCAGTGGTGGTGGCGGTAGTGGTGGCGGAAGCAGCACCCGTCGTTGGTAGAGCAGCACCAGTAGGTGCTGGAGCTGGCGCAATCTTGGTTTGTGGCGCTGCGTTGGATTGTGGTGATCCAGTTTGTGTTGCTGCTGGTACTGGTTTTCGCTGGAATGGGACGACTTTATTTCCTGGTCTTAGTTTTAGAGGACCCTTAGGAAGTGAAGTGCCAGGAACAGTTATGCCATTCTTCGCACCTCTAAGTGGAACGATTGGCATCCAACCGCTCAAATTAGACCAATTTAATCCGCCTAGTAATAGTTGCTGTTCTTGAGTAAGAGGTTCATGAACATAAATCTCACCCTCTTTTTTTATGATTAAATGACCGGTATCAACTCTAGCACCAACACCAAGTTTCCGATCTAAATCACTACCTGGATTATTCTCAACATATTCTAAAATATCACCAGCTAATATTGACTTACCTTCCTCTGTAGTTACATTATATTTTGATGGGAGTGTGATTACTGGAGCGGTTGCCTCAGTTCCTGCTTGTCTAATGGTATCAGGAATATAAATTGGCGCTGGTTTAATTCCAGGAAGAACAGGAACTTTTAATGGTTCTTTTTTTGGAACCATAGGAGTCGTTGGTTCAGCTTCCTCTTGTTCCAGTTCTTCAGGTACTGGGACTCCTTTAGGAGCAACCTTAGTTTCCTGTTGTTTACGTTTTTCAAATTCTTCAGCTTTTTTAATAGCTTCTCGTTCTTTTTCAGCGGAATTATCATCAAAGTCACGAGTACCTAAACCCTCAGCCTCATCAGTTGCCGTATCCGCATCATCCGCCGCTGCAGCTTCGGCGTCCGGGAGTGGAGGAAGAACAGGTGGGATACCCCCACCACCGCCGCCACGGCGACGTTTGCGACCACCACCAGCAAATGGGAATCCACCGCCAGGTTTCTTGGGTAAGTTTATGCAAGTGCAGTCAGGATTATCTTCATCACCAAATCCGACTGTCTTATCTAATAGATATTCTTCAAATGTGTTTTGATATAACTCTCTCTTACGCTCATGTAACTCTTTCTCAGTTATAATCTGAACATTCTGTAGTTTTACTACATCCTTCATCAACTTTTCAGTTGCGGTCATCTTAGCTTCAATAGCCTTCAGATAACCTTGAATGCTTTTATTTTGTACCTTAGGAACCCTAATTTTTTCCAGTTTTATTTCTGGAAGAGTAACAGCAGGAGTTTCTGCCAGACTTACAACTTGGTCAGGGGTAACAGGAGGATTAATTGCACGAACAACAACCTTAGGATTAGGATCAGGATCTAATCCAGGTTTAGGCGCAGAGGTTCCAGATTGTTCAGGGGGAGGTGTTTGAGCTCTCTCCTTAGGTGCTTCTTCCGGTGTTTTTTTTGCTGCGGGATCTGCCATTACTGTTGTGCTGCTCTACGGGCGTTTTCTTTTTCAATAAACTCTACTAAAAGACTCACGTATACATCCCGTTCCCAGGGCATCATATTCTCAATCTCTGTCAAACTATATTTATGGTGCTGCATGAGATTAAAATTGAGGCGGTAATAATTTTCCAGATTATTCTGAAATACCGCTAGGCGAAAAAATTTGCTAACCCTTCAATTGTTACATCATTAACAACTTTAGTTTTAGGATTTTTAACTTTAACCGTATGCGTTAATTTAGGCATTGTTGTGAAAAAATTCTGAACTTTCTGATACTGCTTTGAATTCAACTGTTCAACAAACTCAGAAATTTCTTTCTTTGAAGAGTCTGCTGATTCCCATGATTCTTCATCATTGTAGATAGAATCAACACACTCAACAGCATATTCAAATGTGCTGTCAATAAGACTTTTCTTATCATCAGGATTCTTTTCCATAATATATTTCATCGTGGGATACTTCATCTTAATAAAGTAACCATTCTCAAGATCAACGATGTCAGTATGACCCTTAGGATTACTTACTTTAATATCATCAATATTAATTTCTACTTCAACCTGAGTCTCTCCATCATCAGGACATGTGATGGAAAATTCAAGCATTTCACCAACTGACTTAGCACGAACATTGAGAAAGACATATTCAACATCAAATGTAGAAAGATTATCTAAATCAATTTTAGACTGAACACAGTTACTAATAATTTGAATAATTGCATTAGTGATTTCTTGTTGATCTTCAGACTCCAATGCAAGAAGAAGAATTTTCTCTTCTTTGACCATAAATGGTCTATACTTAATCTTCTTTTTTGTTGATGGGATTGTCAACTCATGAATAGGAGCGTTAATCTGTGGTAATGCCATAATTTAAAATTGCCTAATTAAAGTTTATAAAAATAGTGTTTTTCGTATCTAAACGACACTCTCAATTTATTTAGTGTGCTTGCACCATATGCCATTGGCACACTTTCAATGGTGTAAGGATAGGCATTAATTATGTCATATCCTACTGATTCTCCCCCATTGTATGCTGCATTAGACTTATAAGTCTTTTTAATATTCATATTACATACGATATCATCATAATAATTCAAAGTAACGACATTTGATCTCGCTTTTCTAGTAGTATCATTAAAACGAATCTCCGATCCTTCATTCAATGGTCTTTCAGGAAAGATAGCATTAAACCATGCCTCAAAAAATTTCTGAGGATTGCATTCATTGGTTTGAATAAAACTTAGTCGGATATCATTGTATAGTCTGCCATGAGGATACTGGATCATTCTGCCAGTGTAAATACCATCAATTTCTTGTGTAGCAGCAAAAGTTCCTGGTAATGATGCCTCATCACACAAAAATGTCATATTTTGAGTTGCTGCTGATATATTACTACTGAATCCCATACTAGTCAAATTGCTTTGAATTTTTGCAGGAAAAGATTCAAAGGTTACTTCATACTCATTAGAATATGAAGCGCCACCGTCCCTATCAATTATACCCCTTAATTTTGTTATTGCTGATGACATTAAATCTAAATAGAAATAATTATTGTAATTATATTTATGGCGTATTCGGGACGCTATCAAACAATGAACCCCAAAAAGTACAAAGGTGATCCAAGACTGGTCATTTACAGATCATTATGGGAGTTAAAATTTATGAAGTGGTGTGATATTCATGATCATATACTTGAGTGGGGAAGTGAAGAAATTGTAGTTCCCTATCGTTCTCCTTTAGATGGAAGAGTACATAGATACTTTCCTGACTTCTATATAAAAGTCAGAAATAAGAATGGAAGTTTTAAGAAATATATCATAGAAATAAAACCAAAGAAACAAACACTTGAACCTAAAATACCCAAAAGAAAAACTAAACGTTATCTTACAGAGGTGACAACATATGTAACCAATCAAGCAAAGTGGGAAGCAGCAAAAGAGTGGTGCTTAGATCGTGGACTAGAATTTTTGATACTAACTGAGAAGGAGTTAAATGTCTGAAGGATTCGGCAATAGTTCAAAAACAAAAGGTGGATTGGAGAAGCATATCATAAAGAATTCTGGTGGTCAGAAAAAAAGTAGAGAGTGGTATCGTAGAGAAGTCTTTGAATACCTTTACGATAACATGACTGATGAGATTCAACCAGAAAAACTTTACTTCTATGAATATGATCCGAAATATAAGGAAAAGATGGATAAATATGACATATATCCTTTAGTATATGCCTTTGATCGTGGTAAAGATAACTTTCTAGGTTCTAATATTCATTACCTTCGTGACAGAGAGAAAGGTCCATATGCTCTTGCCCTCCTAAATAAAAAAGCAAGGATTATTAAAAAGACAATCCATCGTTACATCTTCAAACAAGCTGATAATTTATTCTTTGAAGTGAAAGAAGAAGATTGGGAATTTATAGCATCTCTACCCATCCATAAATTTATAGACAACTAATGGCAGCACTGACTTACCCATCTGAGTTTAAATCGGACGCAAGCACCGACTATATCATGATGCAATTTATTAGAAGAGATTATACAAAAAATACTGTAGTATATGAGAAAACAAATTTAAGTAATATCGTATTAAACGTCCCTCAAAAAATTACTGAGACATTTACACAAAACTTTCAAAATGCTGCCCTTGGTGAATTAGGTATTCTAAATGGTTTTGGCAATAGACAAAATGTAAAGGCACCTGAAGGGGTTGGAGCATTAGGCAATATGCTAAAAAGAGTGGTTGAAAATACATTTTTAGACAAAGCAGTTGATCTTGGGAACAAGATGGGTGCCAGTGGTCTCTCAGCAAATGGTCTTTTATCCGGTACTAGTGGAATCGTATTCAACCCAAACCTTGAAGTTCTTTATGAGGGTCCTGACTTTAGAACATTTAATTTTCAATTTTCACTGTTTACGAAGTCTAAAAAAGATGCACAATCAATTAAATTGATCGTAGATACACTAAGACAGGCATCACTACCAAGCAGAGGTTATACTTTCCAAGGAGGTTTTGAAAAAGGACTGGGTAATTTAATTAGTACCACTAGCTTGGCGGATGGTATAAGCGGACTTGCAAGAAACGCTCTGTCAGCCGGAGGACAACTCTTTAAAACATCTAAAGCAGGGAAAAAGATTTACGGCGGAGACAAAGGTGATCCAGATTTTAGTGGTGCCCTTGAAGGCGGATTTAAGAGTCTTGCTGGTGGTGGAGCTGGTGCTGCTGCGGCTGCTGGTGTTGGTAATGTAATTTTTTCTGGACAAAATAGATTTATCACCCAACCGCCATTGATTTATTTGAGATATATGAGGGGGGCAAATGTCCACCCTTTCCTTCAACCATTACTACCGTCATTTATTAATCAAGTCGGGTTTGATTTTACCCCAACAGGAAGTTATACCCAACTTGCCAACTATGCTGATGCATTGGCGAAAGATGTAGCAACAACTGTTGGTGTAAATATCACATTACAACTGACTGAGGTTAGCAATATTTACAGTGATGATTATGAAAATGGTCAACTTAACACTAATGTAACCCTTAAGTAATATGTTTTTTTCAAAATTACCAAATATAGAATATACTCCTTATAGAACTGAATTTAAGTTCACTAATGAAGATTTTGTATTAGCTAAAAATATCTTTAGAGTGTTAGAAATTGACGACTCAGCATATGCGACTGATTTATTCGTAGAAGTTGAGTTAAAGGAAGGTACTCGCCCAGATATGTTGGCATCAGAATTATATGGAGATCCTACTTATGATTGGGTTATTTTATTATCAAATAAAATAAAAAATCTCAAACATGATTGGTATCTTTCTAGTGGTGAGTTTGAAAAATTAATGAATAAAAGATATACTAATTTTGAAGGTGTGAAACACTGGGTTACGAGAGAAGTAAAAAATGATATTGGAGAAATTGTACAACCAAGTGGAATTATTGTCAATTATAATTCTAGTGATCCTAATTCATTCAAACTTAGATATATCAAATCATACAATCCTTTTGTGGAAGAATATGAAAATGGGTCAACCCTACTAACTTCAGTTAGTAACTATAATTATGAAGTAGAGCAAAATAACAAGCGAAGAAAAATTCAACTATTAAAACCAACCTATCTGAGAGGATTTGTTCAACTCTTTAGTGGATCAGTAAATTATCGTTCAGATTTCAAATATACTCTCAGTTCAGATGCTAAGAGAACTTTAAACAAAACTAGTATCTTTAACAATATCACTCTTAAAACCTCATAGACAAAAAAATACCCCGAATTTTTTTTCGGGGTTTTATGGAATTCAAAAACCCAATTCGTAGCAGGAAGATCTTGCTAGTTCTGGATTCTTTTTCAGTGTTCTGTGAACATGACCATGCACGTCTGCTTCTAAAGTAAGGTGTGCTTTAGTATGAACAACCTGAATCACCATTAACATTCCAATGAACGTAAGGTTTAGATAAGTAACTGGGTGATTCAGACCTTTCACAAGAAACTTAATCACTTTATTCACTCACTCTTGACTCTTTTTATTAAATCCGAAGGGTCCTTCTTTATCTTCCAGTGCAAGTTTTAATGCAATACCACCAACAGCTTCCATAACTTTTAGGATATCCTCTGACTTAGCATTCTCACCCAGTTCTTTGGCAATATACCAATACTTTGGCCAAAATGTTTCACCTGCTTTTTGATAGTCTTCAAGAGTTAAGATTTTCATGAATCTTCTTCAGCAAGACGAGCGAAGTAGGACAGGGTGTCATCATTGTCAGTCGTAGGAGCAGAACGTGTTGCAACAGTGGGTTGCAGTTCACTCAGTTCCTTACGGATTTCTGGAGTGGCAGGACGTGGAGGAAATGAAGGTGCTCCCATAATGTCAGACTCATTGAAACTACCACGACCTTCAGACTCATCTTCCATAGTTTCACGATCAAACTTTTGCTTCTGACCACGACCCAGAACAACATTCAAACGTGTATCAAGTTCTTCATAAGACTTAAAGTTCTTAGCATCCATAAACTCATTCAGAGAATTCTGAGCACGCCAAACCTTCTCAAGTTCATCGTCAGTCATATCCTCAAGAGTAGAGGTAGGAGCAAAGTCAGAGGAGTCATAATTCCAGTAACCAGCAACTTTCTTAATCTTCAGTTTAAAGTTAGCACCCTGCCACAGATCAAACGGATTGATCGGGGTCTCGTCTTGGAACTCAGGTTGCATTGCTGCCTGAATCTTATCAAAGATCTTCTTACCAAACTTATAGAGGAAGACCTTACCTTCGTTAGAAGGATTAGTAGGATCACTTACAACATAGATGTTGGAGTAGTAAGAGAGTTTACGCTTCTGCTTACGAGCGATTTCCTTATCGCTATCAAGACCACTGTTCCATAGTGTACGGTTCAGTTCCGACACAGGATCTTTCTTACCGAGAGTGGTTAAAGAATTTTCAATATACCATCCACCTGTACCTTGGAAACCATGAGACCACACCTTTGCCCAAGGAAGTTCTTCGCCATCAGGAGCAGGGAGGAAACGGATAACAGCGTAACCATTACCTGACTTATCCATCTCAGGTTTCCAGAAACGATCATCATTGCTACCACCAGTAGCTTGGAGTTTGTCAATCTCCTTAGTCAGACGATCAAAACCAAATTTAGATCCATTTTTAAGATCAGCAAAAGACATTCGTATTACCTGTATTGTTTGTATTTGTTGGATTACGATGACCCAACAGGATCATCATACACTATTTAGAGGTCGCCGTCAAGCACCTGCTGACGCACATTCTCCATGTTTTCACGGAAACTATCATAGATCCCTAACATGTCAAGACCTTCAGCATCCATACCAAGAACCTTGGCTGCACGACGGAATTCTTCTTTCAGTTCCTTTGCCATAGGATCATCAGAAAGATTTAATCTCATGTAGAATATTTTCTGGCGCTCAATCAAGTCCAGCATTGCATCAAAAAAATCTATACGATCGTCTGATGTCATCAGAGGAATAAATGGCATCCTATTGACAATTTCTTGCTGCTTAAGACTAATCTCTTCAGCTTCTTGTTGTACTATTTTTGAATCAAAGAAAGACATTGGTGATCTAATACTTTTTCCTTTAACGTATGCTTATATTTAACAGTATCCACAGTTATGAATGACGAATACTTTATGACGGTTCTCCTTACATCACTCCAGACTATAGTCTCAGTAATCTTATTGTCAAACTGTGGTATGAAATTTAAAATTTGATTTAAAATAACAAAAGTTTCCATGGAAATTTGTTTTCCCAAAAGAAACTTTATTAATGGTGGGTGAGTCTCTATGATCTTGAATAGTTGATCAAACTCATTTACCTGTTGTAATAAAAAATCTACATCCTCACTAAAGTTATAGTGAAGACTCTCCATGCGTTTCTTCCATGCTCTGTAGTTATCATCACCATCTGCCCTAACCATCTTACCAATCCATCCAGATGAATCAGCAATAAAGTTTGCTACAAAGTAGGGAAGAATTTCTGCATCCTTCTTACGATTGGTAAGTTTTTTAAAGAAGTAACGATCTTTTCTTTTTTCAAAGTTAGTTTCTGTTACTCTAGTTTTGCCGTTGAATTTGAAATAATCATAACTATCGGTCGTGAAGTGTAACTTCAGTGCGATATACATTCTATAAGATTCAAATGCGGTCATAAAATAAGTCGTGCCTTAGAAGACTTCTTCATGTAGTTGAGACGTTGAGCATCATACTTTAATTTTTCTTTCAATGGTTTTGAAATTAATTTAGAAACAGTTTCAACTTCAATATTATTTTCGGCACAGAAATGAATAATACATTCAATGTAATTCATTGTGCCGTGACTAATAGTCATTAAGTTTTCAATTTCCATAGAAAACTTTGCAGCAGTCATAAATTTCTTTTCTAAAATGTCATTAAGGTTCTCCTTAGACATTGGCAAATTTCGCTCCTTTATGATAGTTAATAAACTCATCAATGTACTGCTCCAATAATTTCATATAGTACATTTTATCATACTTTTCAAATAATTGCACTTCTCCATCTTCACATGCTTGAATAATAACAAGTTTCTCCACTTCAATCCCCGTAAGATCGTAATAGAGAGCACCATAAGCAGCGCATTGAACAAAATAATGCTCAATCCACTTCTCGGGTTTTTGTTTCCGTGAAGTTTTAAAGTCTACAATTGCCAGCTCACCTTTATATTCTGCGATACAATCAACGCGACCAGCGAGACCAAAATATTCACTATAGAGGGGAGCTTCTAGAGCATGTATATTATTTATGTCACTAAAATAAGGAAGAGAATTCTGAAACAATTGATATGGTTTACTAATCTCTTCCATGAGATCTTTTGGTTTCACCTCAAGATTATTGAAGTGATCTTCCGCATATGCATGATACTTAGTACCACGAGTCGTACCTTGTTTAGAAATACGATCTGCTTCAACAGCACCAACACGTTTACGCCATTCTGCAATACTCTTGCGAGATTTCATTGACGTGATTGATGTAATAGACGGTAGTTTCCTACCACTAGGGGTACGATAATAACGTACTCCATTTACTGTGGTAGGTTGAGCGAGTTCACTTAAGGAATTACCAACATGATTAAACATACTAAAGACCGAGATTCATTTTACTAACAAGGTAAGATTTTACAAGTCCTGAACGGACAATATCATCAACACCAAACTCAATGGAACTAAACTCATCCATGTTCTCAAGGATTTTCATAAAGTCAATGATGCCATTCTTCTCATACTGTTTCACAAGGTCAGTCTGTACAACATCACCACAGAACATAATCTTAGAATTCTCACCAACACGAGTCATGATTGAATCAAGTTCATGGAAGTTCAGGTTCTGTGCTTCATCAATCAGAAGGATAGCATTATCAAACGTAGTGCCACGAATAAATGATGTAGACCAAAAACTTACAGTTCCCTGTGCTTTAAGGTTAGTATACAAGAGGTCAAATGAATTATCATCTGGCATCTTAAACATATACTTTACCATATTCTTATAAGGAATCTGATACAGTGAAGATTTGTCTTCATGATCTCCAGGAAGGAATCCGATTTCTCTAGTTGGTACTAAAGAACGAACAATATAGATTTTTTCATAAGGAGTATTTTCATTTAAAACATCTCTCAGTGCTAAGTACAATGCGACAAATGTCTTACCTGTACCAGCAGCACCATAAGCAAAGATGTTTAGATCTGTCCCATAATCATTAAAGAATCTTTCTTGATTCTCAGTAAGAGGTTCAATTGTCTTAAGATACTCTTGATTAATAGGTTTTTTTCGTTTCATCTGTTTGATAGTCATACCAGATGTAACTGGAGCAGAATTTCTTTTTCTTGGCATTTTCTATCAAGTATAACGGGATAAGTTAGCACCGGGGTGACGCTTCTGTACTTTTTGCATCACTTCTTTGAATCCTTGAGATTGTTTAGGTTCCCCATATATTGTACCACCAAATGTCGCTTGTGACCAGTCTTTATCCCAGTCAGGATTATCCTTCCTCCACTGTTCGTATTCCGAAATAGACATCTGAATCTCAAGTTGATCTCCGTTTTTCAAATTCTTTACATTGTATGTGGGCATAAAAAAATAGTAATTTTAAGTATCTATATCAAACCCAGTCAGGTTTGCGGGATGGGTCACGAAGATAATTAGATGCAACCCAAGGTTTGCTGCTAATGTACATTTTGTAAGCAGTAATAGTATCAATGCTTGTGTCAAGTTTAAACTCATCAGGCATAGCGCGAACAAAGGGGGTTGTGTGCTTCCCTGAGCGTCCTTGTGGATCTGCAGTAGGAAGTATCTTCTTTGCTGCTAGAAGGGTCTTCTGGCAGGTGTGGACCTTGCCGTAGCGAGCAGTGTATTCATTGCACATAGCAAGTCCATGAGCAAGTAACCACTGCCAGTTTAGCACAAAATTATTTGCCCAGATAGTACAAGGATGATTACGAAAAGCACCCTTCTCAGTAGCATAGGGAGTACCGTCTGCTTTGGGAAGAGTGCCGAAACCATGACCCCATTTGTCAGAGCACACAATGGATAGCATCTGACAGGTTTCTAGGGGCATCTTGACGATGTGCTTGTCAGGAAGAACAACAGCAGATTTCCATGGACTAGGGTCAGTTACAAAGATGTTCATAGTAACTTAGATAACGAAATGAAGAGTAGGAATGCTAACATTATAACCACATCCCATGATTTTGTCCTTATAAAGTAAGGAATTGAAATAAGATCCGCAACGAAGTGAGCGCCCACACCAACTAATACATTTACATGAAGGACAATGAAGTAGGCAACAATGACGAGCGCACTACCTATGACCCTTAGACGAATTACATTTACCATTCAAGTGCTTCTGATACTGCGGGGAACTGTTCTTTAAAAATATCACGGACACCTTCAGCAACAATCATATGTTCCTTCTGAGTGCCATTGGCGGTCCTTAGATCAATATAATGCACCCATGAACGAACTGAGCCTGTCATGTAGATTTTGGTGGGCGTACATAATGGAAGCACCATTCTTGCACACTCTTTTGCCACTCCACGTTCAAGCATCTGCTGGTATAATGCCATTGCTGAATCAAATAATGTTGTCATTTGGATTTCCATATTTTGGACATCAAATGCATCCAGATCATCAATGGAATTCTGACGATTCTTGGTGTCCTGTCTACGGAGTTCTGGTAGGGGGATCTTCGGTCCGAGTAAGGAACTATCAGCATAACGTTGGGAAAATTCTTGGAAAGTAAATGAACGGTGCCTTAGGATCTGAGCTGCGATTGCTCTAGTCGTTTCAATTTCAACAGTCATATATGCCTGCTCAAAGATACTCCAGTGTTGATGCTTAATACAATACTTCAGAAGACCACTGAACTTCTCATTATCCTGGTTGTTGGGGTTAGACACACGAGCACAGTATGCCATGTGCTTTTCGGCATCTGGGGTAACGGAGACAATCTTAACGGTCATTCTATGATGAAACACTATGGAGTTATTTTAGCAATAAAAAAGGAGGGCGTCAAGCCCTCCTCCACAAATCAATCTGGATAACCGTCATCGTCATCCCCTACTTTATAATTATCTGTACTTTTATACAGATCTATATCTGAATATATTTCGCTTTCCAACGCATCTACAAGTAACTTTAAATTCGTAAGTATTAACTTTAGCCTATCCCTATCTACCTGCATGATACCTCCATAATAAAAAAAGGAGGGTTACCCCCCTCCCGATTATTTATACTACTGTAATATCACTTACTGTAGGTGCGTCCACGATAACAAAATGTGCCGTGGGTTTGCTTACTCTCTACACAACGTGTGTCATACTCAACACCACGATATGAGGTGTGAAGAACTTGTGCGTCGTGAAGTGCAGATACTTTATTGATCTGCTTCTTGATCATGTTTAGTGTGTTCATTTAATTTACTCCTGAAAGTTAGGGTTTTTAATTCCCCGTTCCTTCAGTCGTGTGCGTCCCATGGATAGCATTCAGGGGTTGATTCCTTCATGACCTCAATCAATTCTACCTTATATTGGGTAGGAATATTCTCATTTGCTTTCATCCGAATCATAATTGAATCGGCTTGAGTACATGTGAGTGATGAATAGAATAATATTTCTAACATAGGATGAACGGCTCCGTTCCGCGACTTACTTGCGTCCTCCTTGCGGGGGATGAACGTATGGTAACAGTGTACATCACTATTTAGTATATGTCAACTGTATAATGTAATACACTTTAATATTTTCTTAAAGTTTTAAGATGTTCTAAGATATTATCACGTACCCACATAAGTTCATGATAGCATTGTTGGTTATGAGCACACTGACGCAGTGCAGGATCTGGTTTCAATACACTCTCAATAAACAAATCTAGACCACGATTCCACTTTACTTCTTGAGATTCGCCGTCATCAATAACATACTGATCTTTCATTAAATCATTCCTCGCTCTTTCATGTAGTGTAATGTTTCTTTCAAATCACCAATGTGCCTAGCACCGATGGCAACTTGAGGATATGTAGCTTCGTATCCAAACTCTTGTTCAAATGAACGTTGAGTAAAGTGTTCGTTTAATCTATATTCTAAAAACTCTCCTCCCAGAGAATTGAATAGTGATGTGAGTCTTTCGCATTCTTGACTACCGTTAGTATAAACGACCGATGTCATAGATCTGCCCCATACCTAATAATATCATTCATCACTTGTGAAATGATAAATGTTGGATCAGATTGAGAGCATTCTACTGTGTCATGAGGTGCTGGTGGTGGTGGTAAAAATCGCTTAGCTCTTCCAAGATCAGAGTACATTTGTCTTCGTCTAGAGTTTTTAATTTTGCTTTCAGTCCAAAAAACTGCTGCCGCCCTCGTTCCTTTAGTAACCTCACATACCATATGAGACATCCCGCACGGATATGTAACCATAGACCCTGCATTTAGTTTAAATTTTTTTGAGCGACCATCAATGAATATTGAAAGTTCACCTCCCGAATATTTATCTGGATCACTTAAAAATAAAGTGCTGCTATATTCACCCAGATCAGGTGAATCAAAATGTGGTTTATAGAATCCACCTAGATTAGTTCTGGAAAATAAAATAGGACCCGACTGATTTGGCACTGTATAGTCTGCAAAATCTACACACCTATCAATAGCAGTATACAAGATTTTACTTGCCTCTAAGTATTCATCACATTTTGAAGATAACTCAATATTTTTTTTAGTTTTACCACTAGAAGAAATCATGGTTTTGGTTCCATCATTCCAATTATCTGTAGATCCTAGGATATCTCTAATGGCAAGTAACTCTTCGCTATTAAGTACTTGCTGAATTAAGTAACTCATTACTTTTCTGTATGATCGTATTCAATTACTATTTTTTTATGTTCCGTTGTTCTATCTGAACAATAAAAATATCTAACACTTTTGGCATTTAATAATTCACCAACTCTATTCACGAGGTTGTTAGCAATGTTTTGATTAGTTACGTTTGTCATAGATCAAGTTCAAGTTGTAGTTTAAGTTCTTCCTCTATTCTATTGTGCTCTGCCCACATATCAGCAACCATATCAACATTATGTCTTACTGGTTGAGGGATAGGAGTAGCATTTTGCCACTTATCAATCACTTCTTGTGTAGGGACAGCAATTCGGAATGGAGTATCATCTTTAATGAACTCTTTGTTCATATCAATGTATGTTTGAGGAGTGATCTCAATTTTTTTCATTTTTCAACCAGCAAGGTTTACATAACGAATTTATATATCTTTTCTTGGACAGAACATAGCACCCAACTTGAGGACATTGGTTTGCTGGTGTCATTTTACCACATCCAACGCATTTTGTCTCCCACATCTTCATAATGTTCTTTCTAACCTTTCTGTTGGTTGGTCAGGGAAGTCTCTTGGTCTACTGTCGGTTGCGTTGTCAGTCTTAGGAGAACCTTCATTCGCCTTCATAGTATGCTGATAGTTTGGTCTTGGGTATCTAATACGAAATGGATCAGGCATCCAGTATGTTACCTGCCATTCTTGCTCAGGACACAACTCAAGATGCTTCTCTACAGAATGAGAGAAACTACCCAGTTGAATGTACCCATCGTGACTCATGCATCTGCCATTGCCAGTGTCAACCAGGAATAGCATTTTACTACTCATAGCACTTCTTGCTCTGGGTTGAGATTTTTGACAAACTGCACAGGATCTTTTTCAGACTTATGTACCCAATGATAGCGCATCATCTCAAAAATGGGATCCCATGTTGCGACACAGACATAATCAGTCATGTGTGTCTCGCAGCAAGTTCTTTGAGTTCCTTCACTGTCAACTTGTCTAACCTCTCTGTAAAGTGGTCCAACAGTAATTGTTTGTATTCTTTCTTAGTCATAAGTAGTCACCATAAGAAGTATCATCCTTATGAAGAAGAACACCATCAACATTCCGAAGTAATTGCTGCATACTACTATTTAAAGCACGATATCCAGTGCCAACATAAAGTTGACCAAGAACAACCGATACTGTAGCAGTTCCCCAAAAAATGTAATACCACTTAGATTTTACTTGCGCTCTAGTCTTGGTTTTCATAATGTTTAATCAATCGTTCTGCTTGTTTTTTATCAATCCCACAAGGGGGACACAGACATAATCAGTCACGTTGCCTCCAGTCATCAGGTTTATCTCTTTGAAACCAGTCCTTGATATCATCAGCACTAGTGAACCCCGTTTTATGATTGGATGGATCGGGGTCTCCTAAACCCATCCTATTCAGAAAATCGTCGGTACTGCCTTCTTCAATGTCTTGTGCTGCTTGGCGTCGTGCTTGCTTTAACCAATCCCTAGCAA